>Ga0065721_10003566_pt1 | contig 284287 bp, 258 predicted proteins | sample Mesricmetagenome_FD_59108 | JGI IMG/M metagenome (GOLD analysis project Ga0065721, IMG submission 59108) | Mesophilic microbial community from rice straw/compost enrichment Sample: eDNA_1 v2 (version 2) | ecosystem: Engineered > Solid waste > Grass > Composting > Bioreactor | place: USA...
TTATCAATTATATTTGGTGACCGGCTGAAATTGCAAATATAGACCGGGGAGCTAACGCCGCTCCCCCNTCCCCTGGCGTGGGGTTCCAAACATTGAAATAGAATTTGACACAGTTTATTTTACACTCCCTGCTTCCATCAATTTTTAACGATATTTGATAACAGATGCCGACTCTAAACAGTTGCCTCGCTATTTACACACTTTATTTTATAGTCTCGAAAAAGTTAGTATCCTATATGTTAACAACACCGCAGGCGAGACCTGCGGATTTGTCATTTATGGCTATAGTCTTTTTGTTATTAAAGTCCGTCTGTGAAGCCTTTGAGGTTGTCGGTTCAAGCAATCAGGATATCTTTGCAACACGGGCTTTAAGATCAGCTAATACGCTCATCCAGAAGGATTAATTAAACTAAACAAATGCAGAACTCCATAGACGTTTTTAATTTCATAACCGCTGCAACATCCTATTGTGCATATATTGAGAATTATCAAACTCAAAATGACAAAGAATTTTTATCAGTGATACAAGCTAAATTACTAGCCCTTTACCAGGCTGCCCATAAATTACCTGATACTTACCCACAAGACTATATAGAACTTCAGAAAGATATCGATCACGTTACTTTAGAAAGAACAATAAGCTTTATCGCTGAGCGGTTAATGGATAACCGGTATTACCTGCATCTGTTTAATCCTGCCGATGAAAGCGACAAAGATATTTGCTACGGAGATCTCCTTGACGATATCGGAGACATTTATAAGGACTTAAAACGATCATTATTAATCTTCGGGCTTGGCGCTGATGCTGCAAAAGAAAGTGCTATCTGGGAATTTAAATTTACTTTTAACCACCACTGGGGAGATCATTGCATAAATGCCATTTACGCATCTCATTATTTTTTAAGCAAGGGAACCGAGTAATTAAAAATACCTGCAAACAAGCCACGCCATGTCAATCAAACCCATCGTTATAATCCTCTGCTATCATTGTTTGCTCCTACATCAAAAAATTCTGCCGTGTTGAATCATAATGGTTATTACCATTATATATTATCGTAATCAACCCATTACCCGTATTAAGCGTATTATGTTGTGTAAGATTCAGGTCATTTCTTGGCGCCATATCTATCACCCCGTCTGGCTGTATAATGCGGACAGGCCGGCGGAGCACAGAAGCGATCAATTGAGGCGCAAAATCCCCGCCCGCATTGTTCCAGCTATGATTGGTCAGGATACTCTCTACAATTTGATTCAACTGGTTACCCGTAACAAATACCTGGAATGTAGCTGCGTTGTCAATGATCAGTTGCGCTATACGGTCGCGCAGCGTAAGTGCCGATGGAACATTCCCTCCATGAAATGCTATCTGGTCAAGAACGGCGTCATAAAAACAGTTGCCGGTGCCATCGATCTTCTGTAGCCTCACACCGTTTTGTTGCATCAAAGTATTCAGTTCCTTACCGCTCAGATCTACATCCTTATTCTCCTTTAGTTCAGAGATCCACTGGCGCAAAATACCTGCTGCCTGGGCTACTTCAGTAAACTTCTGGGAATCTCCCATTTTATCCGGGTGATATTGGGCAGATAGTTTGCGATATGAATCATTGACCTCTTTCTCAAAAGCGGGCAGCTTTAACAGGTCATGTGAAGATGCTACGGACAAGGATATACCGAGTAAACTCAATGCACCATTTACTGATTTCAGGGTAAGGCTGTTCATGGAAAGATATTCCTGCCTGTCCTCTTCACCTTCTTCATCACTGTCATCTGAGTAATAATCTTCCACGGTATCCATCAGGGTACCAAAGCGCTCTTCGCCAAGGTCTTTCTCGAGGCTGTCACTTTCATATTTATCTTTCTCCCTGGCCATACCAAACAAGGCGCGGCCGGCGATCTGGCCGCCTTTTTTGGCGCCTGCTCCCGGGGCCCAGGCCGATACAAATAATCCGTTTTTCCGGTTAAAGGCTTCCTTAAATGTAAGCTGCCCAAGGGCAATACGGCGCAACAGTGCGCGGGCCAGTTTATCAGCACCAGGTATACGGGTGCTGTGCGCCTCAATCACCTGCGTCAGAAATATCAACAGGGTCCGGGCTTGTCCCTGTATATCCGTGGTAAGTCCCTTGTTCGTTTCTATTGTTTGTAAGATGTCAAAGGCCACCTCAGCGTCATTGCCTGCAAAGTTTTGTATAATCTCATCGTAGTTACTCTTTATGGTAGGATCATCAAACGATTCTGTGTCCAGCCTGAAGAAAGGCTGGCCGCCATAGAAACGGTAAAAATAAGTATTTACACCACCGAAATCCACTTGGGTGTGCTGCGGTTTGATATCGGGATTCATCAGCGGGTTGTACGGCACTATCGCTTGTGAGTCTGGGCCATCTTCCAGCGCCAGGCGGTGAATCTCCGCAGATCTGAAACCGTAATTGAAATCACGTTGTATATTATACATCGCCCTATACCTTTTAGGCCGGGCCTTGTTTGCCTTATTTCGTTCCCTCGATCTGCGTATCCGTTCCCAAAAAGCCTGCCTGCGCTCCTCCTTTGTCTTTTTCCTGGTCCTCGCAAACTGGTAGGGCCTGTTGCCTGCGTTCCCTGTATCGATGCGTAATAAATGCCGGGGACGTGCAGCGGGCGCTTGTGTTGCTTCCTGCTTTTGTTGTACCGTATGCCAGGCTTCCTGCGGCAGGTTGCGCTCAGGCATCGGCGTTATGTTTTCGTCCAATGGTAAAGGATGAACGGCAGGCCTTGAGATCCCTGCACCCGAACGGTTGTTTGCTGCAGCAGAAGACGGATGAGAGCTGTTTCTTGAATGTTTGTTTTCGCGTGGCATGTTGACAGATGATAACCTTAAATAGCATTTACTTTATCAGCTTGCCACCTGGCAATATACGTTGGCGTTGCGGTGATCCGATAGTATATCATATTGTGATCGATATTATGGTGCTTTTGAGTTAGGATGATGAACAACATGGATCCGAAAGATCCATTGTATTGTCTGTTATCATTGGTATCTTGAGCATAACAATTTAGTGTTTTTCCGGGACAAAATATTATAAAAGGGTGTTGTTCGATCCATGTCCCATCCATGTTCCTGTTGTCTCCCTGTATTTCCCCTATATGTCCCGCATCTGTCCCGCATTCGTCTCATTCCTTTAAGAAGAATGAGACGCATCCGGCGTTGATTGGCTACCGATACAGATATTATACCAGGCGGAGTGCAACATGAATCGAACATGAACCGGGCATCGCCGTATAATGAGCCGGTTCTCCTTTACCCGCCGCTAAAACATCAGCTCCCCGGTCTCCACATCCACCATCGTCGCCTCCGGGCGGTAGTACTCCAGCAACCAGGGTATCGCATTGGCCGCATGCACCGTTGTAGCGGTATAAGCGACACCGGTGCCTATTATCCCGCCCATCCGAGCCCCAGAAGATAGACTTATTCCTCCGGTTGATGTCTGCCATATACCTGGAAAGTACAAAAGCATTGCCTTTCCGTTCTATCGGCACCAGCTCTCCCTCATCATACTTGTACAGTTCACCCTTATAGCATAAACCCCACAGCTGGGTCATTTCATGGCGGATACTATCCGGACCTTTGGCGTAGACCGTCATTTTCTTCCGCTTGCTGATCTCTACCTCAAAATCGCTGATACCGGGTGCATTTGCCAGGAACTCCCCGTAATTTTGATAGATACCTTCTTTGTAAGCAGTATCCCGGTAAATAGGCGCTTTGAACGCTCCCAATGTACTGTCTATAAGCGCCGCTTCCGTCATGGGGGTACTGGCAGTATAGGCGCCCGCAGCATCTTCGCAGGCCAGGTAGAACAACTGCATGGCCTGGGCAATATTCCTGTCATGCTTACCCGTAACGTCCAGGCCACTCCTTATGAGGACGGTATCAAAAGCCGTCAGCAGGCGGTAGGCGGGGTGCTCACTGTTGTCTGCAGGAACGTAGGCGGCTGCCTTCAGCCGCACAAATGCCTGTTCGCCCATCACTTCAGAAGTCTCATTAATGCGCAGATCTTTGATCACCCACAGCATCTGTCTGCCGGAAGGTACATACACGCCGCCCAGCAGGGCGTTCACAAAATCCTGGAGATAGGGGGTATAAGCCTTGTCGGGTACCGCGCGGATTTTCCGGTTGGTCATGCCTACCTGCACGTAACCCAGCTGACTGGTATCCGGGCAGAGGGGGATCACTTTGATGCCGGAGAGCCGGAGCAAGGCCGCTCCTTTAGCTTTATAACGTTTGGCATCCAGGCGGATAACTTTAACTTTCTCTTGCTTAACCGTGTCTTCCCCGGCCTGGGTTTGCGCCAGCATGCAGCAGGGGGTTAACAGCAAGGCTGCAATAAATGAGTATCTCATAGGTAACGCGTATGAAATGCTTTATGCTGTAAATATAACTGATTTATGAAGACTGTTTTCCGCGGAAGTGCTTAATGCACTCCTTATGTTTCCTTAGTAAACTTCGCGTGTTATCCTGGTGTAATTAAGGTGTAATCTACGGTGAAAGCGCATAGCCTATTCGCCCATCCACTTTTTCAGCAGGGCGCCGATCTGTTCAAATTCTATCAGGAAACCGTCATGCCCGTAAGAGGAGTCTATTTCATAGTAGGTAGCGTTGGGCAGATGACGTTCCAGGAAGAGCTGCTCTTCCGGCGGACATAATATATCACTGGTAATACCCATCAGCAGGGTGGGGTGGGGTAGCTGCTCCAGCAGGGCGCCCATGTCTGCTTCCTTGCCACGGGCAATGTTGTGGCTGTCCATGGCCTTGGTCAGCAGCCAGTAGCTTTGGGCGTTAAAACGGTTCACCAGCTTATCGCCCTGGTAGTTAATATAGGAAGCTGCCCGGAAATTATCCGTTTTGTGCTTGTCGGGGTCTGATTGAGTACGTACAAAGGTCTGGTAGTTGCGGTAGGTCAGCATACCGATGGCCCTGGCGGCTTTCAGTCCCCGTTGCCCGGCTTGGGCGCTGGCGTCCTGCCAGCTGCAGTCTGCCTCAATGGCCAGGCGCTGGGCGGTGTGAATGGCAATGCCCCAGGCGCTTTCAGCGGCGCCGGTGCACAGCAGGAAAAGGCGGCCGATAGCCGCTGGTTCTGCCAATGCCCATTCCAGTACCTGGTAGCCGCCCATGGAGCCACCTATCAGCAGATGGATCCTGTCAATACCCAGGTGTTTGCGCAGCAGGATATGCGCTTTTACCATATCCCGTACGGTCACCTGCGGAAAACTGCGATAGTAGGGTTGCCCCGTTTGTGGGTTGATGCTCAGCGGGCCAGAGCTCCCGTAACAGGAGCCCAGGATATTGGCACATACAATGAAGTGGTGCGCGGGATCTATGACCCTGCCTTCGCCGATCAGGCCCGTCCACCAGTCTGCTACATCAGAATTGGCAGTCAGGGCATGGCATACCCATACCACATTGCTGGCATCCGCGTTCAGCGTACCGTAGGTATGATACGCAATGCGCAACTCAGGCAGCTCAGCGCCCGATTCTAATGTAAATACTTCCTTTATATGTAATTCCTTTACAGGCAACCCCCAAAAATTTGCGCGAAACTACACAAAAAAAGCTGAAAGCAAAACGGCAAATACTGAAGGCTCCCGCTACCCCTTATTCCTCACTTATCAGCGTTTCGCATTAAGCGTTAAGTATTGAACCTTAACTGCGTTTTGCTTTCAGCATACTTTCACCTATTTTTGACCTAAATTCTTAGGAAAGCATGAAAATTTCATTAAAAAGGATCGACGACGGGTTCAATATGGAAGCAACGGACGAAACCGGGCACAGTGTGCGCATGGATTCCTCTGTAGAGAATGGCGGTAAAAACAATGGCGTTCGCCCCATGCAGATGCTCATGATGGGCCTGGGTGGCTGTTCGGCCATTGATGTGGTGATGATCCTTAAGAAACAACGGCAGGAGATCACGGATTTCCGCATCGAGATCGAAGGAGACCGTGAAAAAGGCAAAGAGCCCAGCCTCTGGGAAAAAGCCCATATCGTATTTCACCTCAGCGGAAATATCGACCCTGATAAGGCCGCCCGCGCCGTGGAATTATCCATGAACAAATACTGCTCCGTAGCCGAAACCCTGCGTAAGTCAGGCACTCAGCTGACGTGGGAAACCCGCGTAAATCAATAATCTGTATACGTTTGAAGTTTGAGGTTTAAAGTTTGAGGTTCGTTGAAGGTTCCAGGTTCAATATTGATAGCCGGCCACTTACAAAGAATGTCTAACATCCAACCTCAAACTTCAAACCTCAAACCTTTTTTGTCTGATGGACGAGCAACAATACAAACCGGAAACCGATGCTGTCAGGATCCAGATTGAAAGGACCTGGCAAATGGAACATTCTTCGCCTTTATTCCTCACATCCAGCTTCTGCTTTGATAACGTGGAAGAGATGAGGGCCACCTTTGCCGATGAAACCGACTTTAATATCTACAGCCGTTTCAGTAACCCGAATGTAGACGAGTTTGTTCGCCGCGTTTGCGCCCTGGAACAGGCCGAAGCGGGTTATGCTACCGCATCCGGTATGAGTGCCATCTTCGCCAGCTTTATGGCCCTGATGAAGGCCGGAGATCACCTGTTGTCTGCCCGCTCCATCTTCGGATCTACCCATACGGTCATCACCAAGTTCCTGCCCAAATGGGGAATATCCTACGACTACTTCGATGTGAATGATCCTAACAGTGTAGAAGCCCTCATCAAGCCCAATACACGGATGATCTTCGTTGAAACGCCTGCCAACCCCGGTCTCGATATCGTTGACATCGAATGGCTGGCTAAAATAGCCAACAAGCATAACATCATTCTCAATGTAGATAACTGCTTCGCTACACCGGTGCTGCAAAAGCCCATTCTCCTGGGCGCCCACCTGGTAACCCACTCCGCTACCAAGTGGATGGATGGCCAGGGCCGCGTACTGGGCGGCATCGTAGTAGGCAAACCGGAGCTGATCAAGGAGATTTATGCCTTCTGCCGCAGCACCGGACCTTCCATGTCTCCTTTCAATGCATGGGTGCTCAGCAAAAGCCTTGAAACCCTGCACGTGCGAATGGAACGCCACTCAGCCAGCGCCTTTACCCTCGCTAAAGCACTGGAAGAGCACCACCAGCTTAACTGGGTAAAATACCCGCTGCTGGAAACGCATCCGCAATACGCCATCGCTAAAAAGCAGATGAGCGGCGGCGGCGGTATATTTTGCTTTGAGCTGAAAGGCGGGCTGGAACAGGGTAAGCGCTTCCTGGATGCCCTGAGGATGCTGACGCTGACAGCCAACCTGGGTGACAGCCGCAGTATTGCCTCACACCCGGCCAGTACTACACATGCCAAGCTGACGGAAGACGAACGCCTCAAAGTAGGGATAACACCCGGCTTTATCCGTATCTCCGTAGGCCTGGAAAATGTACAGGATATCCTGCAGGATATTGAGCAGGCCCTGGAAGCTTCCAAAGCCTGAGCCGCCACCTTTCAAATTAATTAAGTTTTACCTGTTACCTATACCTGTTAGTGAAAACATTGTTCGCTTTTTTAATCTTGCTGCTATCGCTGCAACCTGTCTTTGCACAACACGAAACTACCATAGAAGAAGAGGAGGCTTCACCGGAGACCGATACCGCATTTTATGTCGATCATCAGCTGATTGCGATCCTGCCTTTCCGGACCACCTCCCCGGAAATCAAATACAAGAAGGGGGCGCCCAAAGAGCAGGTGATCAGTGAGGAAACCATCTTCAGCAAGCAGGTACAACAAGCCTTCTATAACTCTATTATGGACGATGAGATGAGATGGAGGGTATCAGTGCAGGATTACCATGTAACGGATTCAATACTGGAAAAGAACGGCATCAGCCTGCAGAAGGTCGGTTTCATGGATAAACAGATGCTGGCTGCTTTGTTAAAGGTAGATGCGGTATTAATGGGACAGCTGGAGAATTTCAGTGTTCCCGGTGTGGCCATTAGCATGTCTGGCAGGATAAGTACCTTGATCATGTCCCTGTATGATGGCAAAACGGGTGACCACATCTGGACTTTCAGGGATAGTGTCCGTGTAAAGAAGCTTATTGACAAATCCGACCACCTGGATCCGGACCTGTACAGTACGATCCGTAGAAGATGTCCCTACACGTCTAAAAAAACCTATCAATTAAGCCGTTACCGATAAACACAAGATACTTTTCCTTTATAGTTTATATTAGTTTCCGTAATTTCCATCCTATAAAACCGGACATAAATACTACTAGATGAAAATCCCTGGCATCCATATTACTGATCGCTGCACTGGCTTATCTCGCAGGACTCTTCCTGGGCTGGTGGTCTGTTGCCCTCGCTGCATTCCTGGTAGCGCTGGCCATCCCCTCGTCCCCCGGAAAGGCTTTTCTCAACGGCTTCATCGCCATCTTCCTGCTATGGATGCTGGTGGCATTCTTCCAGGACGTACGCAACGATCACATCCTGGCCAACCGCGTCAGCGAGATCTTCCTGAAAGTACGTAACCCCATCCTGCTTGGTATTGTAAGTTCCATCATCGGCGCCCTGACAGGCGGTATGGGCGCGCTCTCCGGCAGCCAGCTGCGCAAAGCCCTGCGCCGTAATACTACAGCACGCAGCGAAAACTTTGCCTGAAGAATGTGGAGATACCTTATCCTGCTGGCACTCCTTGGTGTATCCGCCGGCAGTTCAGCCGGCATTATCCGCGGCCGTGTTACCAATGAAAAGAATGAGCCCCTGCCTTATGCCACCCTGCTGGTGAAAGGTACCACGGAAGGTACCACTACCAACGCAGCCGGTGAATACCAGCTGGAACTGCCCGATGGCGCCTACAATATAGTATGCCAGTATATGGGTTACCGAAAGGAGGAAAGATCGGTGAATGTATCCGGCAACCAGGTGCTGGACTTCCAGCTACAGCCCCTCAGTCTGCAGATCCGGGAAGTGACCATCAAGGGCGGGGGAGAAGACCCTGCCTACGCCATCATCCGCCAGGCCATTAAAAAACGGCCGGTGTATAAGGCCCAGGTACCGGAGTTCAGCTGCAACGCATACATAAAAGGCATGTTCAAGTTCCGCAATATGCCCGATCGCTTTTTCGGACAGAAAGTGGATAAACAGGACATCGGCGTAGACTCCCTCGGCAGAGGCATCGTATTCCTTTCGGAATCCGTTACAAAAATAATCCGCCCGCCTGCCTGATAAGATCAAGCTGCAGGTGATCTCCTCCCGCCAGAGCGGTGGCGGCTTCGGCTTCAGCTTCCCCGCCTATATCAATTTCTATGACAACAACGTGCAGGCGGTGATCACGCAGTTCAGTCCCCGTGGCTATGTATCACCCATTGCGGATAACGCCTTGCAGTATTATAAATATCACCTCGAAGGTACTTTTATAGAAGATGGCCGCACCGTGAACAGGATACAGGTAACGCCGCGCCGGAAATTTGAACCCCTTTTCTCAGGGTATATCTTCATCACCGATAACGACTGGCGGATACACAGCGCCAACCTGCTGCTTACACGCGATTACCAGCTGGAGATCATGGACACCCTGCAGATCAGGCAGATACATGTACCGGTAGACAGCGCGGTATGGCGTACCAAAGACCAGGTGATCACCCTCACCATGAAACAGTTTGGCTTTGATCTACTGGGCAGTTTCGTGAATGTTTATTCAAACTATAACCTGCATCCCAACTTCCCGCCGGGCTATTTTGATAAGATCCTGATGAAGTATGATACCGCCTTTAACGACAAGGACATTCACTATTGGGACAGCATACGGCCAGTGCCCCTGGAAAGGGAGGAAGTAAAGGATTTCAGGGAGAAAGACAGTACCGCCAAAGCCCGGAGAGACAGCCTGGTGTCTGACCGTCACATCGATTCCCTGCGTAAAAAACAAAAGCCTGTTACGCCACTCAGTGTACTCTGGAGCGGCGTTAAGCATAATTATTATTACCGCCGCGATACCACCCTGGTAACGAACCGCTTAGCGGTAAAACCCCTGCTTACCCAGCTGGAATACAACACCGTGGAAGGCCTGGTACTAAGTGTGGAACCCAGTCTGACACTGGATCTTCCGCGTAACCAGGCGTTGCGGATATCGCCCAATCTGCGCTACGGTTTCAGTAATACCCACCTGAATGCGTATACGGAGATCAGCTGGGAGCAGGAGTCGCGCCTGCGGCAGCGCATTGGTAACAACACCTGGACCCTGGCAGGCGGTAAACGCATTTCACAGTTTAATAAGGATAACCCGATAGACGCCCTTACAAATGAAGTATATACGCTGCTGCTGAAGCGGAATTACATGAAGCTGTACGAGAACTGGTTCGGCAGCCTGGCATTCCGCCGCCGTTTTGAGAACAATGCGGTAATAAAGGCGGGCATCACCTATGAAGACCGCCTCCCGGTAGAGAATACCACCGATTTTGTAGTGTTTAAGGATGCAGGCCGCCAATTTCTGCCTAACCACCCCTATGAGCTGGCCAGTGTGCCCTTTGTAAGACACCAGGCGCTGGTGGCAGATATCAGTTTCAGTTTTCAACCCGGGCAGCATTTCATCGAATTCCCCGACCGTAAGTTTGCCATCGGTTCCAAATATCCCCGTTTTGAGATAGACTACAGCAAAGGCATACACCGTGTTGCAGGCAGCGATGTGGATTTTGATAAGTGGTGGGCGCAGGTGTCTGACAACATGAACTTTAAACTGTTGGGTGAGTTCCGCTACCGCCTGGGCGCCGGCGGCTTCCTGAATAACAGGGAGGTGGGTATTCCTGATTACCAGCACTTTAACGGTAACCAGACCTTTTATAATATTAAGTACCTGAACAGCTTCCAGCTGGCGCCCTACTACCGTTACAGCACCATCGCGCAATTCTATACCACCGCTAATGTGGAACATCATTTCAATGGGCTGCTAACCAATAAGATCCCGCTGCTGAACCGCCTGAAATGGAACCTGGTAGCCGGGGCCAATGCCTTTTATGTAAATGGCGACAATAACTATGTGGAAATATTTGCCGGTCTGGAGAATATCCTGAAACTCATAAGGGTGGATATCATTGCAGGCCATCAGAGCCAGGATGCAACCCGTATAGGCGTACGCGCAGGATTCGGGGGATTATTGGGGGGAGCGCTTTTCAGAAGATAACCGGGTTTGAGGTTTGAAGTTTGAGGCTCGTTGCAGGTGCATGATAGCCGGTTAATGAAGGTTGAATGACTGTAGCTCAACTTATAACCTTTAACCAACCTCAAAACTCAAACTTCAAACCTCAAACTTTCAAATAACTTGATTTTTAATAGGAATGGCGACTACGCCTTCAGCCTTTTTTGTTTCTTGGGCTCTTTGCTGTCATCATAAAAATATGCCAGCACACGGTATACCATGAAGGCGAGGATGAAGTAAAAAACAGAAAGGATAATTGTACTCATAAATCACACTTTTTGGGTTACTTTATTGCTTGTTAAAAGCCCTTAAGTCAAAAAGAATGCCAAAGCAAATGCCGTTTTTCAAGAGGGTCATTATCAATCGTTTACCCGTTCCCGCTGATCTTTCCGCCTCATGCAGTGTTGTCAGTTGTTGACCTGCGCTTCCACAAAAAATGGCATAGCTGTGGTTTGTTTTCCTAACACGATTATGTTATCTTTGCTCGTCATTGTTTGGCTGCCGTCAGCCACCGACATGTGAATTCAGATTAACCCGAAAACACCCCTTATGAAACAGGATTTGTTCACTTCCATCAAACGGCTGGGCGCACGTACCAAATGGCTCAGACGGATCTCCATCAGCGTATTTCTTGTTGGTTTGCTGTTAAGCCTCACTGCCCGTATCGGGGTAGCACGGGGCGGAAACAATGTACCGCTTTTCGTTACTCTAGGCTTTATCGGTTACATATTGATTATCAGCTCCGCCGCCATCCTGCTCCTTCACCTGCTAAAGGTGTGGTCGGCAAGGTTTGAAGTTTGAGGTTTGAAGTTGGTTAAAGGTTATAGGTTATTTTTCTTATTTTTGCCCTTTCGTTGAAATTTTGTTCAGCCGGCGTCTGTCCTTAAAATTTCCAAACATTATGGCATTACACAACCGAGTATCAGCAGACGAGCTAAAGCGCCGTCTTGCAGCAGAAACATTTAAAAGAAGAACCATCTCTTTTTACCAGTACGCAAGGATCGACGATCCCCAGGCGTTTCGTGACCAACTTTACATTTCCCTGGATGCGCTGAAAGTTTTCGGCCGTATCTATGTTGCCCGCGAAGGCGTGAATGCCCAGGTAAGCGTACCAGAGCATAACTTTGATACCTTCCGCGACACCCTCTATGCCATTCCTTTCCTGAACGGCATCCGTCTCAACATCGCGGTGGACGATCACGGTAAATCCTTCTGGGTACTGCGTATCAAGGTGAAAGAAAAGATCGTGGCCGACGGCATTACCGATCCCGACTTCGACATGTCCCGCAAAGGCAAATACCTTGATGCAGCCTCCTTTAATGAGCTCAGCGCCGATCCGGATACCATCATCGTGGATATGCGCAACCACTATGAGTATGAGGTAGGTCATTTTGAACGGGCCATAGAAGTGCCGTCCGATACCTTTCGTGAACAGCTGCCCATGGCGGTTGATATGCTGAAAGATCAGAAAGACAAGAACATCGTAATGTACTGCACCGGCGGTATCCGCTGTGAAAAAGCCTCTGCCTATCTGCTGCATAACGGCTTCAGGAACGTATACCACCTGGAGGGCGGCATTATAGAGTATGCCAACAAAGCCCGCCAGCAAGGCCTGCCCAACAAATTCAAAGGCAAGAACTTCGTATTTGACGAGCGCCTCGGCGAACGCATTACAGACGATATCATCAGCCACTGCCACCAGTGCGGCAAACCCTGCGATACACATACCAATTGTAAGAACGACGGCTGTCACCTGCTGTTCATCCAGTGCGAGGAATGCGCGGCCAAATACGATGGCTGCTGCAGTGACGAGTGCTACACCATCCAGCAACTGCCCGCCGATGAGCAGGAACAACTCCGCAAAGGCATCGACAAGGGACAGATGATCTTCAATAAATCCAAACAAAGGCTAAGGCCCAGCCCGAGACTATAGACGTTTGAAAGTTTGAGCGTTTGAAAAGTTTGAAAGTCGCCCAACCCATGGTGACACCTTCAAACTTTCAAACCCTCAAACTGACACTCATCTTTTGAGGTACTTATTTTTTAATATTCTTTCCATCACTTCCTCTTTTAAATGCCGGCTGATAGGGATGTAGTGCGGACCGATAATAATATCGCTGCCGGCTATACGGTCTATTTTTGATAGTGCAACAATATAGGATTTATGTACCCGCAGGAAGTGCAGGGTTGGGAGGTAGTCTTCTACTGCCTTGAAGGTAAGGTAAGTAATGTACTTCCGCTGCAGGGTATGCAGCACTACATAGTTCTGCAGCGCTTCTGCATACAGTATATCCTCAAAGCATATACGTTCCAGGCCGTTATCGCATTTAATGAAGAAATACCCGGCATTGTCCGCCGGTGCGGCAGGCCTTTGTAAGAGCTCATAATAGGAGCGTGCTTTAAGCGCTGCTTTCAGAAAGCGTTCAAAGGCGATGGGTTTCAGCAGGTAGTCAATCACATCCAGCTCAAAGCCCTGTAAGGCGTATTCCGGAAAGGCGGTGGTAAAGATCACCAGCGGTGGCTGGGGCAGGGAGCGTAGCAGATCCGGCCCGTTGATACGGGGCATCTGGATATCCAGGAAAAGCAGGTGGATCTGTGTTGTTGGCAGCAGCTGCACGGCTTTTACGGGGCTGTCGCATACGGCCGCTACTTCCAGGAAATCCACATCCGCACAGTATTCCTGCAGGCCTTTCCGGGCCAATGGTTCATCGTCTACTATCATGCAGCGTAAGTTCATGCGATACGGATGTCTAAGGTTACATGAAATGCCTGTGCGGTCTTGTCTATCTGCAGGTGGTGCCGTTCGGGGTACAGCAGTTCCAGGCGGCGTTTTACATTGGCCAGTCCGATGCCTTTATGTTTGCCGTTTTCCCGCTGCATTTGTTCGCACGTATTGTACGTTTCCAGTTGCAGAAAGGAGCCCTGCCGCCGCAGGCTGATGTTCACCCTGTTGGGCGCATTGACGTGCGCAGAAACATGCTTGAAGGCATTTTCCACAAAGGGTATCAACAGGAGGGGAGCGATCTGGAATTGCCGCATACCCGGATCGCAGTAAAAGGATACCTCGCAGTTTTCGTTGTGCCGCATCTGCTGGATAGCTACATAGTTGGCCACATACTGCGCTTCCTTTTCAATGGAGATGGTATCCGTATTACTGTCGTACAACTGGTAGCGCAGCAGGTTGGCAAACTGCATCAGCATTTCCCGGGCGGCTTTATTTTCTTTATCGATCAGGAAGTAAACGGCGTTGAGAGAGTTGAACAGCGCATGCGGGTTGATCTGCGCTTTCAGGTATTGCAGCTCCTGCTCAGCGCTGGCCCTCAGGGCGCTCTGCAGCCGGTGCTGCGTTTTCAGCTGGTCTATATAGAACTGGATGCCCGCAATGGCGCCTACCATAAAGAAGAGCGGTATATACACATCATACAGCTGGCTGTTCAGGTTACTGTTGGGCCACTGGCTGATGCTGGCGGCATAGGGCCTTAGCACCAGGTTTAGCGCCTGTATCACCAGCCAGCCGGTAAATATGATCAGTGCAGTAAAGGACAGGAAGAAGCCTGCATAACGTTGGCGGTACAATAGTCTGGGTATCAGCACATAGTTGGTAAAGTATACCGCCCCGGCCAGGGTCACCACCTTTAATATGCCCGCCCGGATAGTGGCTGCCACTGAAGGATAGGCGTCAATCCGCAATAACAGCCATACCGCAAAGAAAGCCAGCCAGAATAGCACGTGATGCAGTTTATACCTGGTTATTACCCTATAGATGTTCATGCGGCAATTTAGTGATTGGTAACAGTTAACGCCGAATACTTACACCTGATGCAGCTTTTACCTGACGAGTGGTACGTTTTGCCTTTACAAAGGTAGGGTTTCTTTGCTGCACCCCTCAACTACCGGCATGCAGAAAAAAAGAATCCGCCCCGCGTTGTTTCTTCTACGGCAGGGCGGAGTAATTGAGCATGAAACCAGTTCAGGAAGTTCGAGATTCTCCTGTAGCTGCATTTGCATGTTCCATTCTATCAACCTATATGCGAACTAAAACCAGTAGTTTCTTTTATTATCAGTGCCATCCGGCTAACAGCCAATAGCCAGCAGCTATTATTACATCGTATCTTTTTTACTCTTGTAAGCCCCGTAGAATATGATCGGGAAGATCAGCAGCGTCAGTACCGTCGCTGTTATCAAACCTCCGATCACCACTATAGCCAGCGGCTTCTGTGTTTCAGAGCCCACGCCATGGGATACCGCCGCGGGTATCAAACCGATGGCAGCCATCAGGGCAGTCATCACCACCGGTCTTACCCTCGATTCTACGCCCAGGCGGATGGCCTCATTCAGGGGCAGGCGGTTCTCCAGGTTCTTATGGAACACCGATATCAGTATTACCCCGTTCTGTATACAGATACCAAAAAGTGCGATAAATCCTACCCCTGCAGAGATACCGAAGTTGATGCCCGTAACATGAATGGCCAGTATTCCGCCAATCAGCGCAAAGGGCACATTCAGCAGTATCAGTCCCGCATCTTTCACACTGCCCAGCATTATAAACAGGATCACAAAAATGGCTACAATGCTAACTGGTATCACCTGCGCCAGCCGCCCGGTGGCGCGTACCTGGTTCTCAAATTCACCCGTCCAGCCAACACTGTAGCCTTTAGGCAGCTTTATGGCCGCCCTTACTTTACGCTGGGCTTCTGCAATGGTGCTGCCCAGATCCCGGTCACGCACAGAAAATTTGATACCGATAAAGCGCTTGTTGCCATCCCGGTAAATGAATGCCGGACCGGTAATGGTTTTGATGGTGGCAATTTCCTTCAACGGCACTTTATTGCCGCCCTGGGTGGGCACCATCAGGTTACGCAGGTCTTCCTCCGTTTTACGGTAATTGGCGTCGTAACGGATGCGTATATCAAATTTCTTTTCACCTTCATACAGCTGGGTAGCTGTTTTACCACCTATCGCCATTTCTATTACCGCCTGTGCATCGGCAGTATTCACGCCGTACAGCGCCATCATGTTGTCATGCAGATTGATGCTCATCTCCGGCTGACCAATATTCCTGATCACACCCAGATCGCGTATACCCTGTACATGCTGCAGTTGTGCAACCACCTGCTGTGAGAGGCTTTCCAGCTTCTCCAGGTCGTCTCCGTAGATCTTTACCCCGTTGGCCGCCTTGAAGCCTGCCACAGCCTCAGATACGTTGTCACTGATCGGCTGGGAGAAGTTGAGGATAATGCCCGGGTATTTCTTAAGCCTTTGTTCCATCTGGCTGATCAATTCATCTTGAGTGATCTTACGTGTCCAATCCTTTTTGGCGGCCAGGTCTACCTGGTACTGTACAAAGTAGAATCCGTTGGGATCGGTGCCGTCGTTGGAACGGCCTACCTGCGACAATACCCGCTTTACTTCCGGGAAACCGCCCAGGTCCTGGCGGATGGCACGCGCCATTTTCACACTTTCCGTCAGCGACATGCTCATGGGCAGCTCTGTGGTAACCCATAGCGAACCTTCGTTCAGCTGGGGCAGGAATTCAGTACCCAGCCAGCGGGCGGAAAAGAAGGTCAGGAACATGAAGCCAAAGGCCATCACCATGCTCAGGCGTTTATGCCCATAGGTCCAGTTGAAGCCGCGCATTACAATACGGTCAAAGAACTTCACCACGGGGTTATGCTTTTCCTTCACATTCTTTTTCAGCAGGATGGAGGTCAGCACAGGAACCAGTGTAAGCGTGAACAGCAGTGCACCCAGCAGGGCAAAGCCCAATGTCCACGCAAGCGGTGAGAACATCTTGCCTTCCACTTTCTGGAAGGAGAAAATGGGGATCAGGGAGATGATGATGATGAGCTTCGAAAAGAAGATGGCTTTTGCGAGTTCACCGCCCGTCTGTTTGATCCATCCCATCTTCGCCAGCTTGTTGAAACGCTCCATGCCATACTTATGCGCCTTATGATCCAGCATCACGAAGATGCCTTCCACCATTACCACCGCCCCGTCTATGATGATACCGAAGTCGATAGCGCCCATAGAGATCAGGTTGGCGGTCATCCCTTTCAGCCGCAGGCAGAGAAACGCGAACAAAAGCGACAGCGGGATGATGATAGATACCGTCAGCGTGGTGCGCCAGTCCGCCATGAAGATGAAGACGATCACCGTTACAAACAGGATACCTTCTACCAGGTTGTGCAACACCGTATGGGTACAGAACTCCATCAGGTTATCACGATCGTAAAAGGTGACCATCTTTACATCTCCGGGCAGGATGGTTTCGTTTAACTCCCTGATCTTGTCCTTCAGCCGGGCTAATACTTCTGTCGGGTTTTCCCCTTTTCGCATTACTACGATGCCTTCTACCAGGTCGTCCTCCTTATCAAGTCCCACCTGGCCTACCCGTGGCAGCGAGGATTCCCTCACGGTGGCCACATTCTTCACCAGCAGGGGAGTGCCGTTAATATTATCCAGGATGATGTTCTCTATATCTGCTATGCTGTTCAGTAAACCGATACCCCTTACCACATACGCCTGACCGTTCTTCTCGATCACATCCCCGCCTACGTTGATATTACTTTTGGTAACGGCCTGGTAAAGTTCCAGCGGCGTGATATCGTATTTAGCCAGTCTTACCGGGTCAGCCTCTATCTCATATATTTTGTCCTGTCCGCCAAAAGCCACAATATCCGCTACTCCTGGTACGCTGCGCAGCTGGCGGTCTATCACCCAGTTCTGGTAGGTCAGCAGATCGCGGGAGTTACGGCGGTCGCTTTTCAGGTAATAGCGGAATATTTCACCGGTAGGGCCATAGGGCGGTTGTATCTCCGGGTCGGCGCCTTCAGGAAGGCTGATGCTTTGCAGCATGTTGTTCACCTGTTGCCTGGCGAAGAAATCTTCCACATCATCCTCAAAAATGATCTTCACCACGGAGAGGCCGAACATGGTAACCGAGCGTACGCTGGTTTTCTTCTGTACTGCGTTCATCGCCACTTCCACCGGCAGCGTTACAAAGCGTTCTACTTCCTGTGCACTGCGCCCGTTCCATTTGGTAACGATGATGATCTGTGTATTGGTAACATCCGGGAACGCTTCTATCGGTGTATGCACAAATGCTACAATCCCCGAAATGATCAGCGTTAATGTTGCGATAAATACGAACAGTTTATTCTTAAGCGAAAAACCGACTATATTTCTGATGAACTTGTTCATATCCAGTCTATGGCATTTGAAGTTTAAATGTTTGAGCGTTTAAGCGTTTAAGAAAGCATTTTAGTCGCCAACGTTTCAAACGCTAAAACTTTCAAACTTTCAACCCTTAAGCTTCACTAATCGTTTAAGGCGTTATAAATTAACAACTGGTTCCTGCTGATCACTTTTTCGCCCGGGTTCAGCCCTTTGTTCAGGTAGGCCAGGCTGCCCGAGGTTTTATAAGGCTCTACCTCACGTACCTGTATATTGTATTTATCCTTGAATACCAGGACATAGTTCTTGCTTCTGTCAAATATCAGTGCGGAAGACGGTACCGCTATCCGCTGTTCGCCTTCGTTATAGTGCAGTGTTACTGTGGCAAACATTTCCGGTTTCAGCTGCAGGCCTTTGTTATCCAGCTTGATACGGATCTGCATGGTCTTGGTGGCCGGGTCCAGGAAATTATAGATTTTATCTACCTTGCCATGGAACACGGTGTCCGGGTAGCTGATGGTCACAATGTCTGCATCGTAGCCTTCCTTTACACGGGCGATATCTGTTTCAAACACATTGGCCAGTACCCATACATCATTCAGTTCGGAGACCGTAAAGATGTTCTGGCTGTTATCACTGCGGATCTCCATGTTATTATTGATATTCTTCTCAATGATATAACCGGAGATGGGCGCTGTTACCAGGTAGGTGGAGCCGTTGCCCCGGCGGTATATCTTAAAGAGATCGTTGAGGCGGTTCACATCTGCACGGGCTTTATCTACTTCGCCCTGCGCATTCACCACATCTTTTTCGGTGCTTAGCTGGCTGCTGTACAGGTCCTGCGCCACTTTCAGCCCTTTTTCAGCAACGGCCAGGTCTGTCTGCGCCTGCGACATCTGCTTTTCGTAGTCGGCGATCTCGCCGCTCTGGATCACGGCCAGTATCTGGCCTTTCTGCACGTAGTCGCCCAGCTGAACTTTGATATCCTTTACGTAGCCGCTCACCAGGGGATATACCTTGAGTACCTTACCCACATCCGGCGACACCTTGCCGGAGAGGCGCAGATCGCTTTGCACGGGTTTTACAGCCGCGGTATCTATCCGGATGCTTTGCAACATGGTGTCGCTCAGCACGAAAGTCTCTTTTTCGGCATCTTCGGCCTGTGTGTGTTTACAGCTGGTCCACCAGGCAGCACTGGCTAAAAGTAAGGCCAGGCTTAAAAAACGACTCATGTTATTATTCATTTACAATTATGCGTTTAATTTATTCCGTTTGAAAGTTTAATAGTTTGATGGTGTCCGGTATCATCAGGCAACTTTCAAACTTTCAGAACAACTCCGTTCCGGTCGCAAAATTCAACTCCTCATATGCGGTGATCCGGTCCAGCATCAGTTTATTGGTGTTCTTAACGTTATCGCTGTAGCTGTTGAAGTAATCAATGAACTGCAGCAGCGAGATGTTGCCTTTACGGAAGTTGAGGGCTACCTCATCTATCAGCTTGTTATATTCCTGGTTGAAGCTTCTGAAATCCAGCAGCTGGTACTGGTGGTCCATCAGGCTGATCTTCTGCACGGCCTGCTGCACATCTGTTGCTACTATGTTGTTGCCCTGCGCCAGGTTTTGCTCCTGTACCTTTACCTGGCTGCCGGCAGAGCGGATATTGCCCTGGTTGCGGTTCCAGAAGGGAAGGTCAATGCCCAGGGTCAGTCCTACAAAGTTGGGCGCATAGCTACCTGATTTATCATAGGTGGCGCCTACATGCAGATCCGGTACCGCCAGCGCTTTCTGCAGGCTGTAGTTCATCTGCGCCTGCTGTAACTGCTGCTGTGCAATACGCAGGTCGGGCCGGTTCAGCAAGGCGGTGTCTATAAGAGCAGGCAACGTATAACCTTTCAGCTGAAGGTTGTAGCGCGACAGGCCTTCGGTATCCACGTTAGGCGCATACTGGCGGTCGTTACCAAGCAATTGCTGCAGGTTTAACTGTGAGGCCAGTTCCTGTTGCTTCAGGTCTGTATAATCATTGGTGAGGCCTACCATCAGTGCGCGCAGGCGGATCACATCTGCGTGGGCCACACTGCCTTTCCTGTCTGCATCTTCATAAGCCGCTACGATCTTCTGCAGGTTAGACAGCTGCTGCTGCAATACCTTTTCTGTTTCCTGCAGGAAATACAGCTGGTAGTAGCTACTCCTGAGCTGCAGGCGCAGGGTGCGCATCAGTTCAAAGAACCCGGATTGTGTGGTGCCGGCGTTCAGTTTTGCCAGTTGCACGGCTTTATTGCGTTTTCCCGCCAGCGTGATCAGCTGGTCCACGCTGTAAGCGGTCTGGCCGCCGTTGCCTCCATAAAAAGGTTGTATTTTATCAGTGGTGCCGAAGCCCCAGGTTGCACTGAATGAAGGATTGTTCCATAACCTTGCCTGCTGAACAAGCGCCTGGTCCGCATCGATCCGGAAACGTTGCGCCAGCAACTGGTAGTTCCGGTGAAGGAAAGTATCCTCCGCTTCCTGTAAGGTGATGGGCTGTATAACCTGCGCCATGCTGCTGAGTGAAAATATTAACAGGGCTGTAGTTATAATCCAGAGCTTTTTTTGCATATAAGTGACGTTTCAGTCTCAATTTCTGATGCAAAGCTCTGAAAGGAGAATTAAAGGGGCCTTTAAGGAAGATTAAAATGGGCTTAAAATCAGTTTGGAGGTTTAAGGGTTTGGGAGCCTGTTACATGTGTGGCAGAACTACGGTAAAGATGGTGCCCTTGTTCAGTGTAGAGCTGACACTGATGGATCCTTTATGTAGTTGCACTATCTTTTTACAGATGGAAAGGCCCAGGCCATGGCCCCTGGTCTGATGCGTGTTTGATCCGCGGTAAAAGGGCTCAAACACCTTATCCAGCTCCCCGGCGGCAATGCCGATACCATTGTCTTTCACCTTTATCTCTATATACCCGGCAGGAAAATCGATGCTTACGCTGGCAGTATTGTCCGGAGAGAATTTACAGGCATTATCCACCAGGTTCAGGAAGAGGATCTTCAGCAGGGTTTCATTGCCATGGCAGGTGATCTCGGTATCTGTTTCGGGCAGCTTTTCAAACCGGATATCTACCTTTCCGCGCTGTTTTAATTTAATGAGATTGCCCATCTCCAGCAACAGCTCGTCCATGCGCACTTCATAAAAAGCAAACCGCTGTTCATTCAGGTCTGATTGCGCCAGTTGTAAGAGGCCATTGGTAAGATCGGAAAGGTTCACCGCGTCTTCCAGCACGGAGTTGAGTACCGCCGCATATTCGTCTTTACTTCTTTCCTTTGAAAGGGTCACCTGCAGCTGGCTGATAATGGAGGCCAGTGGCGTGCGCAGCTCATGGGAGGCATTGCTGACAAAGCTTTTCTGCAGATCAAAGGAATCGCTGAGGCGTTGCAGCATGGTATTGAAATTGCTGCCCAGGGTGGCAATCTCGTCCCGCCCCCGTATGTCCACCTTAGTGTCCTGCAGGTTGTTGGCATTGATGATATTTACCTGGTTCACCAGCTGGGTGATAGGGGCCACCATGTTCCGGGAAAAGAAATAGGCGATGATCACCAGCAGAATAACGGCCACCACCAGCTCTATCAGCAGGATGCGCCGCAGGTTCTGCAGGTTCTGGAAACCATACATATCCAGTGAGGATACCAGCACGATCACGGAGATATTACCTTCAGTATAATAAACCCCCACCACCTCATCGCTGTCCTTTTCATAGCTGTAAATGCCATTGCGTTTGATGTAATCCAGCAATCCGCGGCTGGTGCGTATAGCCGTATCCTTAAGATTGGAGTAGAGGAGATCGTAATTGGGACTATTGGGACTATATACCAGGATGGTTTCCTTGTACAGGTCCTGGAAGGTGGTTTTGTCCAGTTTACGCAGCAGGTCTATTCTCACCATATCGCCTTCGATGATCACATTGGCAATGGAGCGGGCGCGGTATTCCAGGCGTTCCAGGTATTCTGCTTTCCTGGACTGTGCAGAAAAATAATAGGCCAGGGATGCAAATGCGATCAGCAGCAATGCCGCCGATACGGTATAATAGATCCCTATTTTATATTTAATCTTCACATTAGCATGTTTGAGCGTTTGAAAGTCTGAGTGTTTGAAAGTTTGAAGGTGGCCTGGTTATGCCGGACATCTTCAAACTTTCAAACGTTCAAACTTCCAATTTATTCATCCCCCAGGTAGTATCCCATCCCTGTTTTGGTATGGAGGAGCTTATTGTCGAAATCCTTATCGATCTTCTTGCGGAGGAAGTTCATATATACCTCTATCACATTGGTGCCGGTATCGAAATCAATATCCCATACTTTTTCTGCGATGGTAAGTTTGGAAATGACCTTGCCTTTATGCAGGGCCAGGAATTCAAGCAGCTGGTATTCTTTGGCGGTGAGGGAGATCTTTTTGCCGCCGCGGGTCACTTCTTTCTTTTCGCGGTCTATTTCCAGGTCGGCGATCACGATCTTGTAAAGACTGCTCTGCTGCACATCTGCACCGGCTCTTTTCAGGAATACGCGGATGCGGGCCAGCAGTTCGCGGAAGTCAAAGGGTTTTACCAGGTAATCATCCGCGCCCAGTTCAAAGGCCTGCATCTTGTCGTCCATTCCGCCCAGCGCTGTCAGCATGATAATGGGGATGCGGATATTCCTTTGCCGTATCACTTCGCAGATCTCGTAGCCGTTGTTATGCGGCAGGTTCAGGTCCAGTATCACCAGGTCATAGCTGTTACCGGAGGCCAGGCTTTTGCCCATACGGCCATCATAGGCCACCTCTACTTCAAAGCCATTCTCCTCCAGCCCCTTTTTGACGGCGTTGGCAACCTTTACTTCGTCTTCAACTACAAGAATTTTCTGCATACCCCTTTAAATTAAGAATTAACCTTGCTCAACGATCTTTTCAAACACAGACTCGTACTGCTGGTTGGCCTGTTCAAGGTCTTTAAGTGTTTGCTTATAGTCGCTCTCTATCTGCTGGAACTTCCCTTTGTCGCCATATACATCGGGATTGCCGAGGGCGGTTTCCAGCTGCTGTTTCTTTTCATTCAGCCTGGCCAGTTCGGTTTCCAGCTGCTGGAATTGCTTTTGCAGTTTCTGCAGCTCGCGTTTGGCTTCTTTATCAATAGGAGCTGACTTTACAGGTGCAGCTGGCGCGACAGGCTTTGGTGGTTCGGGGGCAGGCTCACTGCCCTTGTTCTTCCGGTCGTTCTTAGTGGGTTTGGTAGGCTGGGAGGCCGCAGCCTGGCGTTTCTTCCATTCTTCCCATTCTGCATAGGTGCCTTTGAACTCTTTGATCTCCCCGTCAACGATCTCCCAGATCTTATTGGCGGTCTGGCTTACAAAGTAACGGTCGTGTGATACCAGTACATAGCTGCCTTCATATTTACCCAGGGCATCTATCAGCATCTGTACGGAGTTCATGTCCAGGTGGTTGGTGGGCTCATCCAGCAGCAGGAAGTTGGCCTGGCTGATGATGGTTTTGGCAAGGGCTACCCTGGCTTTTTCACCACCGGAGAGGATACGGATCTTTTTGAACACGTCATCCCCGGTAAAGAGGAAGCAGCCCAGGAGGGAGCGGAGTTCCAGCTCATTACGGCCGCTGCCCGCAGATTTCAGTTCTTCCAGTATCTCATAATCCATGTGGAGGGCCTCCAGCTGGTGCTGGGCATAAAAGGCCGGTACTACGTTATGGCCCGGTATGCGTTCGCCTTCCATCTGCTCGGTGCCCGCAATAATGCGCAGCAGGGTAGATTTACCCTTACCGTTGGCGCCTATGAGCGCAATCTTATCGCCGCGGTTGATCTCTGCACCGGTGTTATTTAATACGGTGATGTTACCGAAACGTTTAGTCACTCCCGTAAGAGTACACAATATCTTTCCGGGTGTTTTATCCACATTGAAGTTGATCCTGATCTTGGAGGGACCGCTGTCAACCTGCTCAACACGGTCCAGTCTTTCCAGCCTTTTCATGGCGCTCTGCGCCTGGGCGGCCTTGGTGGCTTTAGCCTTGAAACGCTCGATGAAGCGTTCCTGCTGGCGGATGTACTCCTGCTGGTTTTCGTATGCGCGTTGCTGTAGCTCGCGGCGCAGGTCTTTTTCCTGCTCGTAATCCTCATAGTTGCCGGAGTAGTGGTGCAACTGCTGCTGGTATAGCTCTACGATCTTGTTCACCATCCTGTCAAGGAAATAGCGGTCGTGCGAAACGATGATCACGGCGCCGTTATAATTTTGCAGGTATTTTTCCAGCCATTCAATAGAAGGGAGGTCCAGGTGGTTGGTAGGCTCATCCAGCATCAGCACGTCGGGATGCTGCAATATCAGTTTGGCCAGCAGCACGCGCATCCGCCAACCGCCGGAGAACTGGCTGTAAGGCCGTTCCAGGTCTGCGGTGCTGAAACCCAGGCCTTCCAGCACCTGGGCGGTTTTGTGCCGCATGTTATAACCATCCAGCGCCTCAAAAGCGTGCAGTTTGTCGCTGAACTCATGCAGTAATGCTTCCGTTTGGTTGTGTTCCAGTTCTTTGGTAATACGGTCGATCTCTTTTTCCAGTTCCAGCGCTTCGCTGAAGGCGGTCATGCCTACGTTCAGGATAGACTCATCAGATTCAAAGCTCAGCAGGTCCTGGTTGAAGAAGCCGATGCTCAGGTTCCGGATCTTATTCACACTGCCTTTGGAAACGGAATATTCCCCGTTGATGATTCTCAGCAGTGTTGATTTACCGGTTCCGTTCAATCCTATCAGCCCCACACGGTCTCCCGGCACAATATGCCAGGATGCATCTTCCACAATCACCCGGGCTCCGAATTCAAAAGTAATGTCCTGTAACGCAATCAGCATAATAAGATATAAATGTTAAGTAAAGCTATTGGCTATTAGCAATTAGCTGTTAGCTAAAAGCCAGCAGCTAATAGCTAACAGCTATTTTAAAGCACACAAAGGTAATATTAATGTACAGATGTTCGAATATAGGAATGGTATTTGCTGCCTTGTAACATATATATCATATATTTTTTTTATTTTTGTCAGGTTGATGTATGTGAGCATGAAATGAAGATATCCTATGAAATCCTGCCAGAAGCACCAGACGACTTTAGCAGGGAACAGTTAACGAAAAACCTGGAGCGATAACCGCTTCTAAACCAGAACTGTGGGGCTAATTACCATGAGCGTGAACAATCCATATCTTATCGTAAGATGTTCCGTCTTATCCATGCTTTGCATGTGTTGTTCATTGCTGGCAGTAGCCCAGCAGAAATTCACTATCAGCGGTTATGTGCGCGACAGCACCAATGGCGAGTCCCTGACGGGGGCTACGGTGTACGTAAAGGGCAGCGCCAACGGGGTGCAGTCCAATACCTATGGTTTTTATGCCCTGAGCCTCCCGGAAGGGGAGTATACCATCGTATGTTCTTTCCTGGGCTTTGAGGAACAGGTGCGTAGCATACGGCTGGACAGCAGCATGCGCATGAACCTGGTGCTGGCCCCCAAAACCTACCAGGCACAGGAAGTGGTGATCACAGACAGGCGCCAGAGCAAAAATGTGGCTTCCACTGAAATGGGACGCTCTGAGATGGCGGCAGAAACGGTTAAACGCCTGCCTACCTTCCTGGGAGAAGCAGATGTGCTGAAAGCGCTGCAGCTGATGCCGGGTGTGCAGGCTTCCGGCGAAGGGAATGCCGGGTTATATGTACGCGGCGGCGGACCAGATCAGAACCTCATCCTGCTGGATGAAGCGCCGGTGTATAATACGGGCCACCTGTTCGGCTTCTTCTCCGTTTTCAACGCAGACGCTATCCGTAATACCACCCTGATCAAAGGCGGGATGCCTGCCAATTACGGCGGCCGTCTCTCTTCCGTGGTAGACATCAGCATGAAGGAAGGCAATAACCAGGAACTACAGGGGGAAGGCGGCCTGGGCCTCATCGCCTCCCGGCTTTCGCTGCAGGGTCCCCTCAAAAAGAACAGGTCTTCTTTTATCGTATCCGCCCGCCGTACCTATATCGACCTGATTGCTAAACCCTTTGTGAAAGAGAACAAAACCTATGGCGGATCGGGGTACTATTTCTACGACCTGAACCTGAAGGCCAACTATATATTCTCTGATCGCGACAGGCTGTTCCTGAGCGGCTATTTTGGCCGCGACGTGTTCACCTTCCGCAGCGGCACCCGCACCTTTGATGCAGACATTCCCTGGGGAAACGCTACCGCCACCTTAAGATGGAACCATATTTTCAGCAAGAAACTCTTTGCCAATACGTCTGTTATCTTCAATGATTACCGTTTCAGTTTTTCCGGCAAGCAGAATAATTTTGAGGTGACGTTCAAATCCGGCATCAGTGATGTGAACACAAAGCTGGACTTCGACTATTTCGCCAACTTTAATCACCGTATCCGCTTTGGCGGGAATTATATCTACCATCGTTTTACGCCCTATTCTATTTCCGGCCGCCAGGACAGTACCCACTTCACGCCGGATAATGCCTACCGCAAATATGCGCATGAAGCGGCACTCTATCTGATGGACGACTGGGAGCTGACGCCCCAGCTGAAGCTGAACATCGGTGTACGCTATAGCGGTTTCCAGCAGGTGGGGCCATATACCCGGTACAGGGAAGACGCAGGGGGCGTTAAGACAGACAGCACCGTGTACAAGAACTGGGAGCCGGTGAGGTCTTACGGCGGACTGGAGCCAAGGGCCATCCTGCGCTATGCCTGGAATAACCAGAACGCCGTAAAAGCATCCGCCACCCGCAACTACCAGTTCATACACCTGGTTACCAATGCAGGCACCTCGCTGCCTACCGACCTCTGGGTACCCAGTACCTACAATGTGAAGCCACAGATATCCTGGCAATACTCGCTGGGCTACTACCGTAACTTTAATGATGATACCTGGGAAACGTCTGTAGAGGTTTACTACAAAGACATGCAGCACCAGATAGAATACCGGCAGGGCTACAGCCCCTCCCTGAAAGACCCCGAAGAGGATTTTGTATTCGGTAAAGGCTGGGCCTATGGGGCAGAGTTCTTCATCAATAAGACCAAAGGACGTTTTACCGGCTGGCTGGGATATACCCTGGCCCGGACCTGGCGCCAGTTCCCCGACCTGAACCAGGGTAAGAAATTCCCTGCAAAATACGACCGCCGCCACGACCTGGTAGTGGTTGGGAACTATCAGCTCAGCAAAAAATGGCACCTCTCCGGCATTTTCATTTTTGGTTCCGGCAACACTACTACCCTGCCTACCAAATTCTACATGATCGAAGGCGCCCTGGTACAGGAGTATGCCAATATCAACAGCTATCGTTTGCCGCCCTATCACCGGCTGGACCTTTCTGCCGTATATACACCCAACCGCCACCCGGAGCGCAGGTTCAAAAGCAGTTGGGCCTTTTCGGTGTATAACGTTTACAGCCGTATGAATACGTACTTCCTGTACTTTGACACTTACGGACAGATACTCAATGATAACCTTACCCTGAGGGCCAGGCGGGTATCCCTGTTCCCGATCCTGCCAGCCGTTACCTGGAACTTTAAATTTTAACCGCTGATCGTTGGTGGATAGCCATTATTGCTGCGATGATGATGCAAGGAAAAATGTTTATCTTCGCAAGCATTTTATTTAAGCTAACAGCTAAAAGCTAACAGCCAATAGCTATTTGAACCAATATGATCAACATTACATTTCCGGATGGCGCAGTCCGTCAGTACGAACCAGGGATCACCGCATTAGACATTGCCAAGTCCATCAGTGAAGGACTGGCACGTAAAGTTTTAGCAGCAAAAGTAAACGGGCAGGTAATAGACGCCACCCGTCCCATAACGACAGACGCTACGCTGCAGCTGCTTACCTGGACCGATACAGATGGTAAAGCAACCATGTGGCACTCTTCCGCCCACCTGATGGCAGAGGCCCTGGAAGCCCTGTACCCCGGCGTAAAGTTTGGTATTGGCCCTGCCATTGAGAATGGCTTCTATTACGATGTAGACCTCGGCGGACAGGCCATCTCCGAAGAAGACCTGAAGAAGCTGGAAGCTAAAATGGCTGAACTGGCCAAACAGAATAATACTTATCAGCGGAAGGAAGTAAGCAAGGCAGAAGCCCTGCAGTACTTCACCGGCAAAGACGATCAATACAAACTGGAGCTGATCAACGATCTCCAGGATGGCACCATCACATTCTATACCCAGGGCGGCTTTACAGACCTCTGCCGCGGCCCGCATATTCCCAGCACCGGTTTTATCAAGGCTGTAAAACTAACCAGCATTGCCGGCGCTTACTGGCGCGGTAAACGAGAAAAAATTAAGATGCTGACCCGCATCTATGGCATTACTTTCCCCACCCAGAAAGAGCTGGATGAGTACCTGGCCCTGGTGGAAGAAGCCAAGAAGCGCGATCACCGCAAACTGGGTAAGGAACTGGAGCTGTTCACCTTCTCCGAAAGAGTAGGTTTAGGACTGGCCTTTATGGTTGCCCAAAGGCGCGCAGCTGCGGGAGCGCCTGCAACAGTTCCTGCAGAAAGCCCAGATAGAGAGCGGCTACCTGCCCGTGGTAACCCCGCATATCGGCAACAAAAACCTGTATATCACCTCCGGGCACTACGAGAAATACGGAAAGGACAGTTTTCAACCCATCCATACGCCGGAAGAAGGAGAGGAGTTCATGCTCAAACCCATGAACTGCCCCCATCACTGCGAAATCTACCGTTCATCGCCCAAGTCTTATAAAGACCTGCCGGTACGCTTTGCCGAATTCGGTACCGTATACCGCTATGAGCAGCATGGTGAACTGCACGGCCTTACCCGTGTACGCGGCTTTACGCAGGATGACGCACACCTGTTCTGCCGTCCTGACCAGGTAAAAGAAGAATTCATCAAGGTAATAGACCTGGTGCTGTACGTGTTCAGAAGCCTGAGCTTTACAGAATATACCGCCCAGATCTCGCTGCGCGACAAGGAAGACCGGAGCAAATACATCGGGTCTGAAGAGAACTGGAACCTGGCAGAGCAGGCTATAATCGAGTCTGCCCGGGAAAAAGGCCTGAATACCGTGATTGAATACGGGGAGGCGGCTTTCTATGGCCCCAAACTCGACTTCATGGTAAAAGATGCGCTGGGCCGTAAATGGCAGCTCGGCACCATCCAGGTAGACTACAACCTGCCCGAGCGCTTTGAGCTGGAATACATCGGCGCTGACAACCAGAAGCACCGCCCGGTAATGATACACCGTGCGCCCTTCGGCTCCCTGGAGAGGTTTATTGCCGTACTGATTGAGCACTGCGCGGGTAAATTTCCCCTCTGGCTCACACCTACCCAGGTAAAAGTGCTGCCGATCAGCGACAAAAGCCTGGTATATGCAGAAAAAATAGCCGAATTGTTAAAAAATGCGGAAATTCGCGCGGAGATCGATGACCGTAACGAGAAGATAGGCAAGAAGATACGGGAGGCGGAACTTGCCAAAGTACCCTATATGCTGGTACTGGGCGAGAAAGAAGCCACCGAGGAAGTAGTAGCCGTAAGAAGGCAGTCAAAAGGGGATCTGGGGACCATGCACCTGGATCAGTTCATCGGCTTATTGAATGATGAAGTAGCAAACCGGAAACCTTTTGAATAGAAACATTTGAATAATTTCTTTTCAGGTATATTTATTGATAGTGAATAACCTTAAATTTGTAATACCTGGACAATTATTAATTAATTTTTACTTTTTTAATGCAACAATCACCCAGACCAAATTTTAACCGCGGGAGAAACCCGAACTTTCGTAGGGAACAACAGCAAGAGCATCGTACCAATAGAATGATACGTGTACCGGAAGTAAGGCTAGTAGGAGAAAATGTTGAAGTAGGCGTTTACAGAACAGAAGAAGCCCTGCATATGGCTGAACAGCAGGGACTGGATCTGGTAGAAATATCCCCCAATGCCACTCCGCCAGTATGTCGCATCATCGACTATAATAAATTCCTTTACGAGAAGAAGAAGAAGGAGAAGGAAATGAAAGCCAAGGCGCATAAAAGCGAGGTAAAAGAGATCCGCTTTACGCCCAATACCGACGATCATGACTTCGACTTCAAAGCTAAACATGCCGAAAAATTTCTGAGAGACGGCAATAAGGTGAAAACATACGTGCAGTTCAAAGGCCGCGCCATTATGTTCAAGGAGCGCGGAGAGCTGATACTGCTGAAGTTCGCCGAACGCCTGGCCGAAGTTGGCGCCCTGGAAGGGATGCCCACCATGGAAGGTAAACGCATGATTGCCATCTTCGCTCCCAAAGCAGCCAAGAAGAAGGAGGGAGGCAGCAAGGAAGGCGGTAACAAGGAACCCAGGGAACCCAGGGAGCAACAGCCGCCCCAGGCTCAGCCCGCCTCCAGGCCCGAAGGTAACGCATAATCTCCCGGTTATAATATATAATTAATATACTAAGCCGTCCTGATCATTCAGGACGGCTTTTATCTTTATACATATTTTCCTTTTGAATAAATTAATAATATATATTATTAGATATTTTGTACATTTGTTATGTCGCACAGAAAGCTTGGTATGGTACCACCAGCATGTTATGAGAACAGACCGGGAGGATAAGAACCAAAATCTTTTTACACAGTAATAAAGTGTCCCATCAAAATAGCCCTGTATCCGGGATTACTAACTTATTAAACCATTCAGTATGCGAGTTTATCTTAAGCATGTACATTCGCTTTTGTTCGTTTGCACTATGGCATCCTTACTGTTTTCCTGTAAAGGAGTGACGGAGGAGGAGTATCTCAGGAACACCTTTTACCAGAAAGAGGAGCAATTAAAGCAACTGAACCAACTCATTGATTCGCTGGTCATACCTCAGCTCAACCCTGATGAATACAGCAGTTATATTGTGGTAGATTGCAAAACAGCGCCTTCCATCAGGAACAACAGCGTATGCAATCCGCTTATAGCCGGGAAGATGAGGGAACTGGCCATCAGCTCCATTAACCTGGAGAAAGGTACCTGCGCATCAGCCAACAACTATAGCCTGTACATTTACAAGGTGAACGCAAAGTATGGTAACTACTCAAAGTTCTATTTCTATCACGACATATGCGACAAATGGAAAGAAGCTAAAACCGGTAAAGACTTTGTTTACGTACCTTTTGAAGACCATTGGTCTGTGTACGTAGGACGAAACTGATAATAGATAAAGGCTGATAACTATCCTGATAATTGCACCGTCCGGGAACAGGCTTCCCGGCGGTTTTTTTATTTTGGGAGCGCTTTGTTTAATTCAATAATATTTCTAGTTTTGACGGTAGTAAAAACATTTTCAGTAAGATACTTTGTTCAAGTAACCCAGCTTTTTCCTATACCATGAAAACGTTAATGATCACTTGTTATGTTGAACATATGTTCTTCCTCCGGAGTTCCGGGTGCCGGTCAGAAAGCACAACATCAGCGCCGTTAAATACACCCAGGTTCAGTACAATTGCAGCGGCTGGTACACACTTACAAGCATGTGATTAGGCCACAATAACAATCACACAGAAGCGTTATATAATAAACTGTTACAACTGTTTATATTCAACTTGTCTTTCCTCTGGTTTTAACAAATATTAACTATTCCTAAATTGTATTTTTGATTTTATTATTCCTATCTTGCTTTATATGCGAACTACTACAACTGATTTTGTACACTCGGCTCAGCCGGAGCCGCATCGTATCAGAACGAAAGAGATTTTAAAACAACATCCTGGTATCCGTAACCTGATCGGTAAAAATCCAAAGACATTTTGGGCGATCCTCGGTCTCGTATCATTCCAGATTGTGATGGCATGGCTGGTAAGGGATCAGTCATGGTGGATTGTACTGGGGGCTGCATACCTCCTGGGGGCTTTTGCGGATCATGCCTTGTTCGTGATGATCCACGAATGTGCCCATAAACTGCTTTTCAAGAAACCAGCGGCAAACCGCCTGGCCGGCATCCTGGCCAACGTACCCCAGGTGATGCCCAGTTCGGTTTCCTTCGAGCGCTACCATATTAAGCATCACTCTTTCCAGGGAGTTCATGAGCTGGATGCCGACCTGCCTAACCGCTGGGAGGCAAAGCTGATCAATAATTATTTCATCGGCAAAGTGATCTGGTTGCTGTTCTACCCGCTATTCCAGGTGTTCCGCATATCCAGGCTGAAAGAGATCAAACCTTTTGACGGCTGGATAGCCCTGAACTGGCTGGTGCAGATCGCTTTTGTAACTGCTATCACTTTACTGTGGGGACCTAAAGCCATTGGCTTCCTGGTAGCCAGCTTCTTCTTCTCTGTGGGATTACACCCCCTGGGCGCCCGCTGGATCCAGGAGCATTATCTTACCCATGGCGAACAGGAAACCTACAGCTACTACGGTGTGCTGAACAATGTAGCTTTCAACGTGGGTTACCACAACGAGCACCATGATTTTCCTTCCATTCCCTGGAACAAACTGCCGCAGATCAGGAATGAGGCTTCTTCTTTTTACAATACACTGTACTACCATACTTCCTGGACCAAACTATTCTTCCGCTTCCTGTTTGACAAAGAGATCTCACTCTTCTCCAGGATCGTAAGAAGCAACAGGGGTAAAGTACAGCTGACAGATGAATCCAAACCAGACGTTGAGCTGATCAAAGAAAGCTCCGCCACAAAGGAGGCCGTTGGATAACTACGATTGTAGAAAATTCCAAATACCAATATCCAAATTCCAGATAAGAGGGCTTATTGAAACAACCATCCTGTTTGGAATTTGGACTTTAAATTTGGAATTTGGAATTAGGAATTTGTTATTTTACCCCTGATGAAAGATGCAGGAAAAATACTTATCATCCTCGGCATACTGTCGGTTATTGCGGGCCTGGTACTACGCTACGCGGGCGACAAGCTGAAATGGCTGGGCCGCCTGCCGGGCGACATCCGCATACAGCGCGATAATTTCAGTTTTTTTGCGCCCGTTACCACCATGTTGCTGATCAGCATAGTCTTAAGCCTTGTGCTGTATCTCATAGGAAAATTCTTCAAATAATAGGCCTTCACGGTTCCCTTCTTTTTTCCTTTTTTTGCAGGAACAACACCAAAACCATTGCTTAGAAGAGAATTTCGCATCATCCTGCTTTCCCTGCTCGTCAGCGTTATACTGACTGCCGCAAAATTTACGGCCTATTTTCTCACGCATTCTGTAGCCATTCTGTCTGACGCACTGGAGTCTATTATCAATGTAGTTGCCGGCGCTTTTGCTTCCTACAGCATTTACCTGGCGGGCAAGCCGAGAGACGAAAACCATCCCTACGGCCATGGCAAAATAGAGTTCTTTTCTATTGGTTTTGAAGGCGCGATGATCTTTATTGCCGGTTGCCTCATTCTCTTTAAGGCAGTACAGTATTTCCTTGGCGCTGCCGTTCTGCACGGCCTTTCACACGGTATCTGGCTGATCAGCGCCGCCGCATTGGCAAACCTGCTGCTGGGCCAGTACCTGGTGCGTACCGGGCGGAAACTGTCATCCATTACCCTTTCGGGCAACGGTCAGCATATTATGACGGATGTGTACAGCAGCGTTGGACTGATAGCAGCATTGGCGGTCATCAGTTTTACCGGCTGGACCTGGGTAGATCCTGCCGTTTCTGTCATAATGGGACTAATGATCCTGCGGAAGGGGTACCAGCTGCTGCGCCGCTCCATCTCCGGCCTGATGGACGAGACGGATATAAAGATGATAGACCGGGTGACGGGCATCCTCAACGCGAACAGGAGAGCTGCCTGGATAGACGTGCACAATATGCGTGTACAGCAATACGGCAACAACTATCACATTGACTGCCATCTTACCCTGCCTTACTACCTGCAGCTGAGCCAGGCACATGAAGAGCTGAAGGCAATGGAAACATTGGTGAACAGTGAAATACCTGCCGGTGAAGTGGAGTTCTTTATTCATACAGACCCCTGCCTGCCCATCTGCTGCCATTACTGCCAGCTGATGGAATGCCCGGTAAGAAGTGAAGCATTTACGGGAAAGATCACCTGGACACGTGAGAATGTACTGCCCAACAGAAAGCACGGGTGATTAGCATTCAAAAGTTTAAATTCCAAATTCCAAATACCAAATTTCAAATACCAGATTCCAGATTTCAAAGTCGCGGAGATCTCCGGGACAATCATTTGGAATTTGGAATCTGGTATTTGGAATTTCAAAAATTATTCCTCGTAATCATCGTCACCTTCGGCACTGCCGAGAATTCCCCTGATGGGTTTAATGGCCTGGTAAATGCCTCGGTCATATCTGTTGCCAAGGATAATAAGGGTGGTGGTATCCTGTACAAAGCGGTAGAACACGGTATTGTTGCCATGCCACCAGCCGTTATGGTAAACTATCTTTCCGCCTTCGGGGTAAACCATCAGGCGCCAGCCCAGCCCGTAATTGCGGATGCCCGGTTTTTCATTGCTGTAGGGTTTATAGGCCTCTTCCAGGGTTGATTCCTTGAACAGGTTGCCTGAATAAAGGGCCTGGTCCCATTTCAGCATATCCTGGGCGGTGCTGTAAATGCCTTTATCGCCCACCACACCGTCAAAATAGGTGTCTGGCTCGGCCTGTCCGTTATACTTGTGACTGATGGTCTGATGGGGGCGGGGAGTACTGGCGGGATCGTATACAAAAGAATTGGTCATGCCCAGCGGTTCAAAGAAGGTTTGCCGCATAAAATCAGCGTATTTCTTGTTGCTGATCTTTTCTATAATGGAAGCCAGCAGCATATAGTTGGTGTTACAGTACTGGAAATGCTTATCGGGCTGATGCTGAACGGGGGGCTTGTGTTGCACCATCATTCTTATCAGTTCGTCATTGGTCAGAAAACTTCCTTTATCACCCTTCCAGAGACTGTCGCAGAAATATAGGTAATTGGGCAGTCCGCTCCGGTGATTGAGCAGCATACGGATCGTAATTCCCATATAAGGAAAGTCCGGGAAATAGGTTTGTATCGTGTCCTCCAGGTTCAGCTGCCCGCGTTCCATCAGGTAGAGGATCCCCATGGCGGTAAAGGTCTTTGACACAGAGGCCAGCTGGAAAGAGGAGTTTTCGCCGATCAGCATCTTATTGCGGAAATCTTCCACGCCATGATACTGTTCAAAGATCACTACGCCTTTCTTAGCTACCAGTATGGCGCCGTTGAAGCCGGTCCTTAAAAGCCTGTGGGTAAAAAACGCAGACAACTCCTGTTGCTGCTGGTGAGTGCGGGGGGAATTCAATATCTCCGCTTTCTTCTTTTCACTCTCTGCTATTGTGTATAAAGTATCCTCTGTCTTTGTATGAAAGGAAGATCTATCGCGCGCGCTGTTGCTCTGGCAACCGGATATGGCATATATCGAAATGCCGGATATGGTTAAAATGCAGAAAAATGCTCTTAAACGCTTCATGGAAAATCTGACAACTGATATTTTTTGCTATTCTGCTAAATATATTTCAAAAACGCGGCAATGATCTACATATTTTTTGACAAAATCAAATTTGCCGGTGTACCTGTTTGATTATTGGTCTACTTCTGTTAGGTTTGTGCCTTGTTTCCCTGATACCCACAATTATTGAGCCAATTGTGAGCGCGCTATATACGCATACTAATATTCTAATATATGGAGCAGAAGTTGACAAGTTATCCGAAAGAAAAGATCAATATCCTCTTACTGGAGAATATCAGTGACGCAGCCGTAGCTGAATTTGTAGATGCCGGGTATGCCAATACCCGGAAGCTAACGGGCGCCCTGAGTGAGGAAGAGCTGATCAGTGAGATCAAGGATGTGCATCTGTTGGGTATACGGTCTAAAACACAGATCACCGCCAGGGTGCTGGCAGCTGCCAGGAAGCTGCAGGCCATTGGTTGTTTTTGTATAGGCACCAACCAGGTTGACCTGAAATCCGCCAAGGAGCACGGGATAGCTGTATTTAACGCACCTTATTCCAACACCAGGTCGGTTGCTGAACTGGTCATCGGGCTGTCTGTTATGCTGATACGCCGGATCCCGGATAAGAATAAAGCCGCCCATGAAGGCATCTGGATGAAAGAGGCCAAGGGAAGTTATGAGCTGAGAGGTAAAACGCTGGGCATTGTAGGCTATGGCAACATCGGCAGCCAGGTAAGCGTGCTGGCTGAAGCCATGGGGATGAACGTGATGTATTATGACATAGAGACCAAGCTGCCCCTGGGCAACGCAGTGCAACAGAAAACACTGGCAGAGCTGTTTTCCCAGGCAGATATCATCTCCCTGCACGTACCATCTACGCGTGCTACCCACAACATGATCAACCAGCAGACACTGAAGGATGTAAAGAAGGGCGCTATCTTCCTGAACTATGCACGTGGCGAAGTGGTAGACCTGGAAGCCCTGAAGGAAGCCCTGGAGAAAGGACAGCTGTCCGGCGCGGCTATAGATGTGTTCCCGGTGGAGCCGGAAAAGAACGGCGCAGCTTTCAAAACTCCTTTGCAAAACCTGCCCAATGTGATACTGACGCCGCACATCGGCGGAAGCACCGAAGAGGCCCAGCACAACATTGGACTGGACGTGAGCAGCAAAATGCTGAACTACCTTGAAAAGGGCGCCAGCTTTGGCTCACACACGGTTCCGGCACTGAGCGTCCCGGCTATCGAAAACACGCACAGGCTGCTGCATATTCATAAGAACGTGCCAGGGGTGCTTTCTGAGATCAACACAGCTTTGTCTGAAAAGAAGATCAACATCCTGGGGCAATACCTGAAAACAAATGAGCAGATCGGCTATGTGGTGCTGGATGTAGACAGCCAGTTGTCGCAGGAAGCTTTCGCAGCACTGAAGGAAGTGAAGCATACCATTAAAACACGCCTGCTGTACTGATCAGTATTACGGCGGCGCATAGAAAGCGGGTGTATCATGTATTCATGATGCACCCGTTTCTTTGCGGGTGAACCCCGCTACAGGTCTACCTGGCAATAAAGCATCGGCTATGACCTGTAGCGCTTTTTTAGGACTTATGGACTCGGATGTATAACCAGTATCAGGACTATTTTATTCACCTGTATAGCTATTTTAGGACTAGACAAACCCGCTACAGGACTATCCCAGATCAGGGATGTCCGGTAGATGTCCGGTATATGTCCCGTAGTTGAGAGGTAGATGTCCGGTATCTATATAGATACCAGTCATCTACCTTACATCAAGGGCGATCATACAAATGAACGAGCCTTCATGATACTTTCCTGATACAAATGGAAAGGGGCCTCCCACCATCTGGCAAGGGCCCCTTTGTTTATCTGGTAAACCTTAGTGGAGTTTATCTTAGTACATTCACAATACCGCTGAGGATGATCGGCGGTCCGTCTGCTTCCTTCCTGTAACTTACCCACCAGATGTAAGTACCTATATTGGCCTGCGGGCCGCCATGTAAAGAGCCATCCCATCCCTTCTTCGGATCTTCATCTGCATAGATCAGCTGACCCCAGCGGGTGTAAATGCGCAGCTGGTAGCCCAGCATTAGTCCACGGTATACCACAGGCCTGAAACGGTCATGGTTACCGTCTCCGTTGGGAGAGAAGGCATTGGCAAAAGTTGGTTTCGGATCGCATGGGATGTAGGTAACCTTTACTTCGTCTGAACTGCTGCCGCATTTGTTGGTTACTGTTACGCCATAGGTGCCTGGTTGGGACACGCTCAATGCCGGACCGGTAGAACCATCAGACCAGCGGGTGGTGCTGGTGATATCATTCCCATCGGCGCGCAGGCGAAGCGTTTCGCCATTACACAGGATAGTATCGTTACCCAGTGCAACCTGCGGAAGGCCGTCGCAATATACAGTGATCACCTGGCGAGCTTCGTTGGCGTTGCCACAATCGTCTGTAGCGGTCCAGATGCGGATAATGCGGAAGGCGCCGCAAACACCCGGGATATCTACCGGCTCCTGTATCTGCGTACGGCTGATCCTAACTGAACCGCAATTATCGGTGGCAGCAACATTGCTGGGCGGCGCGGGGATGGCATCGCAATTCACCTGTACATCCGCAGGGGGCGCAACAACAAACACAGGTCTGGTGGTATCCTGTACGGTGATGTTCTGCGTAACAGGTACTACTGTTACCACAATCATCTGTGGCTATCCAGGTGCGGATTATGCGGTAGTTACAGTTGTTGCCGCCAATGTCCTGGCGCTGATCGCTGGAAGTGGCCGTGATAATGGTGCCGGTACAATATTCGGTAGCGGTAAGCGTAACAGCCGGTGGTACATTGCCACAGTCCACCGTTATATCAGCCGGCGCAGCGGTAGTGAATACCGGAGGCGTCAGCTCTTTTACTGTAATGGTCTGAACAAGCGTGGCGGTGTTGCCGCAGGGATCAGTAGCGGTCCAGGTACGCAGCAGCTGATAGTTGCTGGCGCATTCGCCGGCGATCGCCTGCCGGGTCTCTACCGGTGTGACAGACATCGTCCCATAGCAGGAATCTATTGCGTCCAATGTGATGGCGGCCGGTATAGCGTCGCAATTCACAGTAACATCCGCCGGTTTGGGCGTTATGAATATTGGCGCTGATTTATCAGAGATATTGATCGTTTGTGAAGCCGTTGTGCTGAACCCGCACTGGTCGGTAGCGGTCCAGGTACGTGTGAGCGTCTGATCGCAGCCATTCACGAGTGCGTGGTCTGCAAAGGTTACGGTCAGCGGCATGTTGGTATAGGGCAGATGGCTGAACTGCGGTGTTCCGAACAGTGTAGTATAGTCCTTGCCCAGGCTGCATGCTGCCGTAAGTGCAGGAGGTGTGAAGGTTACTACCGGTGGTTTGTCTACAATGGCCACCTGAAGAGACGCACAGGAAGTGGTACTGCAGGCCCCAGCACTTTCAGCGCGCACATAGTAAGTAGTGGTTTTGGAAAGGGTGGTAGTAATTGTTGCGCCGGATCCAATGCTGGTACCACCGCAGCTGCCTGCATACCATACCCAGTTGGCGCCGGTGCCAAGGCTGCCACCCTGTACGCTGAGCGTGACATCGCTGCCGGCACAAAGTTCCGGCCTGTCGGCAGTGATAGCAGTGGGGGCTACAGAAGCGTCTTCAACCACTACGGAGAAGGGCACATCTGCAGCACAGCCGGGGCCGCCGTTACTGATGTTTAAGATAAAATCATAGGTGCCTGCAGGCGTAGCGGCAGGGTAGGAGAACCTTAACGGAGAAGCAACCAGGGCGCTGTCTACCGTGGCGGTGAAGCCCGGCATCACGTTGGTGGCTGCTGCTCTTACATTGAACAATGTCGGGTTATCGCTTACGGATGCATAGGGCAGGGAGATCACCGCATTGCCGTTACAGGACGGCGGGATGGCGTTCAGTACGATACCCGGTGCATTTTTCTTGCTGAGGATCACCGTGTCGGGAGTGCCTGTGCAGACAGCGTTGGAGATAGTCCAGGTGAGTATGACATCCTGGATACCGGTTACCGTTACCGTGGTGTTGGGCTGGGTGTCATCTGCAATCGTGGCGGTTCCCTGTTCCAGTGTCCAGCGGCCGTTTGCCCCCGCAGGTACGGTGTTGGCTGCCATCGTGAACACGTCGAGCGTGCCGCATTGGCGCTGATCGGGACCGGCCAGGCTGGAAATGGGCGCTGCTACATTTATCAGTACTACAGTATCTGTGCTTGTGCAGGCGGTATTCGCGGTTTTTTGAACCGACCATACCAATGTAACAGATTGCCCATCGCCAAGGCCATTTATAGGAGTCATAGGATCGTCGTCTGTTCCGATAACGGCGCCGTTCGCAGGACCTGCAATGCTCCATTTACCGGTTTCGCCGGCTGCCAGTACGGCTGCCATGATGAAATCTCCATTGTTACACTGCCGGATGGTATCGGCACCGGCGTTGGCAACGGGTATATCATTCACAAGCACATCTTTCGTGGCGGTTACCACGCACATACCGTTGGTGACGGTTGCGGCATAGGTACTTGTGCCCGGTGTTGCCGGTGTATGTGTAATCTCGGTAGAAATGTCGCCGGTGGGTGTCCATTGTACATCATATAAACCAAGCGCCGAAGGTATAGAGAGTGTTACTTCCTCGCCCAGGCATATATTGGAAGGACCGGAAACGCTGTCCAGTTCAGGCTTTTCATCAACCACTACTATGGCTGCTCCGGTACGGGAACAGGTACGTTCGGCGCCATATTCCTTATAACCCGTAACAGCATAGATCGTAGTCTCTGTTGGCCATACATGCACCTCTTCTGCAATGGTATCCAGCGGAAGATCCCAGACGTATTCATCAAAGCCGCCCTCCGCCTTTAGTATGGCCGTATCGCCTATACAGATCTCGTTATCCGGTACCTCTACCTTAGGATTGGGCAATAAGGTCACTCTTATAGGTTTGGACGGCGCTGCGCAACCTTCTGTATTACCATCCTCATAGATCTGCAGCCGGAAATAAATGACTGTAGGCACTACCGGATCGCCTTCCAGCAGCAGAGCGCCTTCCACGAAACTCAATACAGAAGTAGCCGTGCCGGTTACACCATCACCATCACCGGAAATAGTGGTCCATTTTGCACCGTCAAGACTGTATTGACCAGAAATAATGGCGGTTTGGTAAAATAACCGGAAGGCGTATAAGCGGAAGTCAGGTTAGGTAGGAGAACCGGCGCACATGGTATAGGCGCCGCCTTCCTGGTCTGTCTGACCATCAAAGAATGAATAAATGAAAGGCGTACAATAGGCAAAGTAAATATCGTCTATCGCGATATTGTTTCCGCAGCCGCCCGAAGCATTGTTCTTAATCTGTACGATCACACGGTTTACGCCGGGACTGGTCTTGAAACTGAACTCCATTTGTTGCCAGCCGTTATTGCTAAGGGTAGCCTGGAAGGGCACAGAAAGATCGTTGGAGTTAAAACTGGCCAATACGGAAGCACCTACGGAATCCAGGATCTCAAAAGTAACACCCGGGTTGCTGTAATTGCCGCCGCAACCATTATTATCAAAGTAAGCCTGACTATCGATGTTCTTTAACCACGCGCCAAATTTGTAGATCGCGCCTTTACATAAACCCGTTACTTCCCTGCGGTAAAAAATGTTGGGCGCGGCGTCTGCATTAATGATCATCATAGCGCCATCAGTGTTCCTGGTGTGATCGCCGGTGACTACCCAGTCGGGGTTTAACCCGCTGGTGGTGCTCTGGATGCAATATTCGTTAGGGTTAAGTGGACCGCTTGTATTTGCTGTAAATTCAGTAGTGCCTCTTGTAGGAGATAATTCCAGCGGAACTGCAGTAACGCCGAAATCTTCCTCGAAGCCAGCTAATGTTTTGGATGTATTAACGCCTTTACAATCAGACATGGGGCATGCGGAGGCTCGGACGAAAGCCGGCCCTGCTGTTTGCGGACCGGATGGGGTATTCATCGTGGCAGACACCGAGTAATTGCCGTCTCTGAGAAATTCGATGACTATGGAAGGATTTCCGGCAAGTACCGAATTGATACTGCCGTATAGGACTCTATAGTCTACTCCTTCAATACCCGGGGTAATGGTGTACTGGATGTCGGTGACTGTTTCACCGGTTACACCGGCGTTCACAGTTGCGTAACGCTCGTTATCCTTTACCGTTGTACAAACTATTTTGGGCGCATTGATATACGACTGCGCCAATACGGTTCCAGTACTCACAAAAGCCATGATCAGGCATAGGAAGGCTGATAATCTTGTCACTTGTCTGAAGTATTACGAAAAACAAATAATTATTTCGGTCAGAGAGTAGCTGGTTCCTCTATGATAGAATTCTTTGTTGGCATAGTGTCCCCCTCATCAAAACGACCTAAGTGCTCAGGCAATAAACCATCATGTTAGTATAATATTAAATAATTAAAATTAACTATGTGTATGCTCAAAAAAGAGGGATTCACATGAGATGGAATCCCTCTTTTTGAAGATATGTTCAGATTATCTGATCACGGTCACTTCACCCTTGATGATATTCGGGTTACCATTTGGCATTTTCTTGTAAGTGAGCCACCATACATAAGTGCCTACACCCACAGGTTGGCCCTGGTATCTGCCGTCCCATCCTTTCTTGCTATCACGGCCCAGGTAGATCAGCTCACCCCAACGGTTGAAGATGCGCAGCTCGTACTCGTACATTGGTCCGCGTACAACCGGTCTGAAGAAGTCGTTGCGGCCATCGTTGTTGGGCGAGAACGCATTCGGGAATGTCGGTTTCGGATCGCACTGGGTATAATCCACGGTGATCTGGTCTGTATAGCTGCCGCAATCGTTGAACACGGTTACGGAGTAGGTACCTGCTTTGGTAACATCGAGGAACGGACCGGTAGAACCATCGGACCACAATACCCTGGTGATGTTGGATCCATCTGCACGTAATCTCAGCGTTTCACCGATACACATCATGGTGTCGTTGCCCAGGTTAATGAACGGTGTGGAGGTTACCCTTACGTTGAGGCTATCCATGAATACGCGCTGACAGAACCTGTCCATTACCGCGAGCCTGTATTTACCGGTGGCGTTGAAGGCTTTCACAGGGTTGGAATCACCATCATCCCACAGGTAAGAAATAGCATCCTGCGTGGTACCGTCTAGTCGTGATGCTGCTGCCAGGGCAGATCTCCCTGTTGGGGCCCAGCTCTACGTTGATGCCAGGCTGCAGGCGCACATTTACGGTATCCCTCACCATACAGTTATCCCTTGTTACGGTTACCCAGTACAGGCCGGGTTGGTTCACCACGATGGAAGAAGTGGTGGCCCCGGTTGCCCAGCGGATGCTGCCGCCATTGTTTACGTTCACGGTCAGCATGATAGACTGATCAGGACAGATCGTAGTGTCGCGATTCAGGCTGATATCCGGCGGCGGATTTACTGTTACGTTCACGGTATCGATAGTGATACAGCCGCGTTTTGTTACCCTTACCCAGAATTCTTCCTGGGTGCTTACCAGTATGGAAGGCGTAGTAGCGCCTGTGCTCCAGAGGTAGGAAGCGCCATCTACAAACGCATCCAGTTTTACGCTCTGTCCGCGGCATATGGATGCATCGGGCAGGTTCACCAGCGGCATTGGTATCAGCTCAACATGTATAGTATCAGTTGTTACGCACACACCGTTTGTTACACTTACCCAGTAGGTGCCTCCGCTGGTTACCTGGATACGTTGGGTGGTTTCGCCGGTAGACCAGCGGATGGTGTAGCCAAAGTTAGCTGCACCGGCATCCAGTATGAGGCTGTTGCCACCGCACAAAGCGGTATCGTTACCCAGGTTCACCATTGGCTTGTTGCTGTACTGCAGGTTGTATACCACCGTATCGGAGATACAGCCGGTTACACCGTCCTGTACGATGAAGCTTGCCTGTGTGGCGTTATTCAGGTTAAATGTTGCGTTCTTCTGTGCTAATGGCACCTGTACTGCGTTGGCAGGTGTTACGCCTACCAAGATATAGGTAGGATTGTTAACCTGGCTGGTCAGCTGCAGGGTGAAGCTCGGATTATCAGAGCAGTTCATCGGCAGGGTCGGATCCAGCACTGGTTTCGGACAAGGATTCACGGTAATACGCTGTATCCTTTCTGTTGCCTGGTTGCCGCAGGCGTCTGCTATGCGCCACCTTCTGATGATAGTATAACCGGCACAGAGATCTTTTACATAAGGATCTTCCACTACAGTTACCCTTTTCGGGAAGGCAGGATCGCAATTGTCTGTAGCCGTTAACACAGGCGCTACCGGGATGGAATCACCGCAGTTCAGCACCAGGTCTGCCGGAGCCGGAGCGATCACCGGACGGGTAGTATCGGTTACGGTCACCACCTGGCGAACGGTTGTAGTGTTACCGCATTCGTCAGTAGCTGTCCAGGTACGGATCAGGCGATAATTGCTGGCGCAAGCGCCCGGTATAGTTTCGCGTATCTGTGAGCGGCTGATCTTCACATTGCCGGCGCAGTTATCTGTAGCAGCCACATTGTTTGCCGGAGGCGGAATTGCGTCACAGCTTACAGTGGTATCCCTTGGCGGAGCTATAGTGAACACCGGACGGGTAGTATCCTGTACAGTAATGATCTGGCGCATGGTAGCAGTGTTTCCACAATTATCTTTGGCCGTCCAGGTACGGATCAGACGGTAGTTGTTGGCGCAGGCAGGCAGGAGGGAGGTCCGCTGCTCGCTGGTTTCCACCTGTACGTTGGGACTACAGTTATCTGTAGCTGTCACCACCGGCCATGCAGGTACCTTATCACAATCCACTGTCACATCAGCCGGTTGCGGTATGGAGAATACCGGACGGGTAGTGTCCTGTACCGTAATGGTTTGCTTTACGGTAGCGGTATTGCCACATTCATCGCGGGCTATCCAGGTACGGATAATCTGGTAGTAGTCTGCACACTGGGCGCCCGGTATATTCTGACGTACGTCTGTTGCCGTTACTGTGATCACACCTGGTGTACAGTTATCGGTAGCAGTCAGTGTAGCTGCAGCCGGAATTGAGTTACAGTTCACAGTAGTATCCCTGGGCGGTGTAACGGTGAACACCGGACGGGTGGTATCCTGTACTGTTATTACCTGGGTAAGCGTTGCGCTGTTGTTACAGCCATCGGTAGCTGTCCAGGTGCGCACCAGTCGATAGTTGTTCGCGCAGGCGCCTGTAATATTCTGTCTTGTTTCTGTTGGTGTTACGGTGATCACGCCGAAGCAGCTGTCATAAGCGGTCAGGTTCACCGGAGCCGGGATGGCGTCACAGTTTACTGTTATGTTGGCTGGTGCGGCAGATTGGAACACCGGCGGCAGGTTATCCACCACGGTGATGGTCTGCGAAGCCGTAGTGGTCATACCGCATCGGTCTGTAGCGGTCCATGTACGGGTAAAGGTGCGTACACAACCGTTGATGGTAGAAGCATCCGTGAAGGTAACGGTCAGCTGTTCTCCTGTATAAGGTGTATGGCTGAATTGCGGTGTACCAAACAGGGTGGTGTAGTCCATACCCAGCTTACAATTTACAGTAAGCGGGCCAGGTACGAACACTACTACCGGCGGTTTGGTGATCACCATGATCTTCACGGCGTTGCTGATGTTGTTCATACAAGGACCGGAGTTAACGATCCTTCTGAACCAGATGCTGTCTTGTGTCAGCGTGCCGGGCGCATAGGTGGCGTTGGTAGCACCGGGGATGTTGGTAAACCCGGTGGTAGCGCTTACGGTGCTCTGCTGCCATTGGTAGGTATAAGTACCGTTACCGCCGCTGAGCGTACCGCCGCCTAAAGGCGCCGCTGCTTCGTTCAGACATATGGTTTGATCTGCACTGATAGTATTACCCAGTACAGGGTTCAGGTTAGAAAGAATTACGTCGTCGCTGCTTGCGGGGCACACGCCGCTGCTGATAGTCCAGCGCAGTGTTACGGTGCCACCTGCAGGTACGGTGACAGTCGTGGTGGGACTGTTTACGTTGGCGATAGTGGCAGTACCGCTAACAATTGACCACCTGCCGGTGCCTACAGTGGGTGCATTGGCAGCCAGTGTAAAGGTACCGTTACCACACTGTTGCTGATCAGGACCAGCTGCTGCTGTTGTTGGCGGCCTGTTGTTGATCAGTACCACATCGTCACTGGTTGCAGGGCACGGGCCGTTGGTAATGGTCCAGCGCAGTATCACGGAGTCGCCGGCGGCTACGGTTACAGTAGCGGCAGGGTCGTGGATATTGCTGATGGTAGCGTTACCAAATACCCTCGTCCAGGTACCGATAGCAGTAGCTACACCTGGTGCGTTGGCCGCCATGGTGAAGGTAGAAATGTTACACAGGCTTTGATCAGGTCCGGCGGTAGCGATTGCTGCCTGCTGGTAGCTAACCAATGTTACATCATCCGTTGTGGTAGCGCACACACCGTTAGAGATCGTCCAGCGCAATACCACGGAGTCGCCTATGGCAACAGTTACGGTAGCGCTCGGATCAGTGAGGCTGCTGATGGTTGGTGTTCCATATAAAATGGTCCATCTGCCAGTGGCGCCCGGAACACTTGGCGCGTTAGCAGCGAGGTTGAATGTATTTACATTACATAATTTCTGGTCGGGACCAGCAGCAGCAGGTGCAGCTACGCGGTAGCTTACCAGCGTTACGTCATCTGTGCTTGGTGTACAGTTACCGTTGGTAACGGTCCAGCGCAGTATAATGGAATCGCCGGGGGCTACGGTAATAGTCGTGGTTGGGCTGGTTGCGTTAGCTACTGTTTTACCGCCGTAGATGGTAGTCCATCTGCCGGTGCCTACCGCTGGTGTATTGGCAGCCACTGTGAAGGAGGTTACGTTACACAGTCTCTGATCAGGACCAGCAGCGGCGGTAGTAGGTTGCTCATAGCTCACCAGCGTTACCAGATCTGAGCTTGGCGGACAGCTTGCACCGTTGGATATGGTCCAGCGCAGCACTACGGAGTCACCAGGCGTAACTGTGATCGTAGTGGTTGGGCTCGATGGATCGGCTACCGTAGCTGTTCCATATACTGTTGTCCATATACCTGTACCTACCGTTGGTGTATTGGCGGCCAGTGTGAAGGATGTTACATTACACAGTTTTTGATCGGCGCCAGCATTTGCCGTAGTAGGCTGTTGGTAGCTTACCAGGGTCACATCATCAGTGCTTGGCGNACAGTTACCGTTGNTAACGGTCCAGCGNAGTATGATAGAGTCACCAGGAGCAACTGCTATGGTAGAGGTTGGGCTGGTTGCGTTAGCCACTGTNTTACCNCCNTAGANGGTGGTCCATCTGCCNGTACCTACAGTGGGATTGTTAGCCGCCAGTGTGAAAGAAGTGGCGCCGCACACTTTCTGGTCGGGACCTGCAGCAGCGGTTGTAGGCTGTGCGTAGCTTACCAATGTTACATCATCGGTGCTTGCTGCACAGTTACCGTTGGTAACAGTCCAGCGGAGTATAATAGAATCCCCGGGAACTACTGTGATTGTAGAAGTTGGGCTGGTTGCATTAGCTACTGTCTTACCGCCGTAGATGGTAGTCCACCTGCCGGTACCTACAGTAGGATTGTTAGCCGCCAGTGTGAACGATGTTACGTTACACAGCTTCTGGTCGGGACCAGCTGCTGCGGTGGTGGGCAGCTGGTAGCTTACCAGGGTCACATCATCAGTACTTGGTGTACAGTTACCATTGGTAACAGTCCAGCGCAGAATGATAGAATCACCAGGAGCAACTGCTATGGTAGAAGTTGGGCTGGTTGCATTAGCCACTGTTTTTCCGCCATAGATTGTAGTCCACCTGCCGGTGCCTACAGCGGGGTTGTTAGCCGCCAGTGTAAAGGATGTTACGTTACAAAGTTTCTGGTCAGAACCTGCAGCAGCCGTAGTAGGCTGTGCATAGCTCACCAGGGTCACATCATCTGTGCTTGGCGGACAGGTACCGTTGCTAACGGTCCAGCGCAATATAATAGAGTCGCCAGGAGCAACTGCTATGGTAGAGGTTGGACTGGTAGCGTTAGCCACTGTTTTACCGCCATAGATGGTGGTCCATCTGCCAGTACCTACAGTGGGATTGTTAGCCGCCAGTGTGAAGGAGGTTACGTTACACAGTTTCTGGTCGGGTCCTGCAGCAGCGGTTGTGGGCTGTGCATAACTTACCAGTGTTATATCATCGGTGCTTGCTGTACAATTCCCGCTGGTAACAGTCCAGCGCAGGATGATGGAGTCGCCTGGCACTACTGCAATAGTAGTGTTTGGACTGGTAGCATTAGCCACTGTTTTACCGCCGTAGATGGTGGTCCATCTTCCGGTACCTACAGTGGGATTGTTAGCTGCCAGTGTGAAGGAGGTTACGCTACACAGTTTCTGGTTAGGACCTGCAGCAGCGGTTGTAGGCTGCTGGTAGCTTACCAGGGTCACATCATCGGTGCTAGGCGTACAGTTACCATTGGTAACGGTCCAGCGGAGTATGATTGAATCACCGGGGGCTACCGCTATGGTAGACGTCGGGCTGTTTGGATTAGCTACGGTCTTACCGCCGTAAATGGTAGTCCATCTGCCGGTGCCTACAGTGGGATTGTTAGCCGCTAGTGTGAAGGATGTAACGTTACACAGTTTCTGATCAGGACCTGCAGCAGCGGTTGTAGGCTGTGCATAGCTTACGAGTATTACATCGTTTATGCTGGCAGTACAGGAACCGTTGGTAATGGTCCAGCGCAATACGATAGAGTCACCGGGAACTACTGCTATAGTAGTGGTTGGGCTGGTTGCATTAGCCACTGTCTTACCACCATAGATGGTAGTCCATCTGCCGGTGCCTACAGTGGGCGTATTGGCAGCCAGTGTAAAGGATGTTACGTTACACAATTTCTGGTCGGGACCTGCATTTGCTGTAGTTGGCTGTGCATAGCTTACCAGTGTTACATCATCAGTGCTTGGAGTACAGTTACCATTGGTAACAGTCCAGCGCAGTATAATAGAATCACCAGGAACTACTGCAATAGTAGAAGTTGGGCTGGTTGCATTAGCCACTGTCTTACCACCATAGATGGTAGTCCATCTGCCGGTGCCTACAGTGGGCGTATTGGCAGCCAGTGTAAAGGATGTTACGTTACACAATTTCTGGTCGGGTCCTGCAGCAGCGGTTGTGGGCTGTGCATAGCTTACCAGTGTTACATCATCAGTGCTTGGAGTACAGTTACCATTGGTAACAGTCCAGCGCAGTATAATAGAATCACCAGGAACTACTGCAATAGTAGAAGTTGGGTTGGTTGCATTAGCTACTGTTTTGCCGCCGTAGATGGTAGTCCATCTGCCGGTGCCTGTAGTGGGATTATTAGCCGCCAGTGTGAACGATGTTACATTACACAATTTCTGATCAGGACCAGCAGCTGCGGTAGTAGGCTGACGGTAACTTACCAGTGTTACATCACTTGTGCTGGGCGGACAGTTACCATTGGTAACAGTCCAGCGCAGTATGATTGAGTCGCCGGGTGTTACTGCTATAGTTGAGGTCGGGCTGTTTGGATTAGCAACGGTTTTGCCGCCGTAAATGGTAGTCCATGCACCGGTGCCTACAGTGGGCGTATTGGCAGCGAGGGTGAATGAAGTAACATTACACGCTTTCTGGTCGGGACCTGCTGCTGCCGTAGTTGGCTGCCTGTGGTTTGTCAGCACCACATCATCCGGCGTGCTGGTACAGGTACCGTTGGTGATGGTCCAGCGTAATGTGGCGCTGGCGCCGTTGGGTACTGTTACGGTTGTATTACGCTGATTAACGTTTGCTATAATAATATTGGCAGCGGTGGTACCGGTAACGCTTACAACTGACCAGGTGCCTACTGCACCGGCTGGGGTAGGAGCGTTAGCTGCCATGGTAAATGACGGCACCTCGCAATGTTCCTGGTCGGGACCTGCGTTCGCATTATTCGGCATCGCATACACCGTTACGGTAGTGGTTGCACAGGTGGTAGCAGGACAAGGACCTGTGGTAGTGTTTTCTGCGCGAACGAAGAAATTGGTGGTGCTGGTTATATTATTAATGGTAATACTAGGACCATAACCAAGTGCCGGACCGCTACCGCAGCCACCGGCATACCATGCCCACCGGGCGCCTGTACCCAGGCTCCCGCCCTGTACGGTCAGCGTAGTTGAGCCGCTTACGCAAATAGCAGGGCTGCTGTTAAGAATACCAGTAGGCGGTGTAGAACCTGCCATTACTGTTACGGAGAACGGGATCACTCTTTCGCAGGAAAGGGTGGGGTTCCTTACCGTGAGTTCGAAAGTATAGGTACCAGGTGCTGTGCCGGTAGGATAGTTCACTGCTATCGGTGAAGCTGGCAGTGCCATGTTATTAATGGCTGTAAAACCAGGCATTGCGTTAGGCCCTACGGTCCTGATATCGTACCTGGCCGGATTATCGGTCGGGTTGGTGTAAGGCAGACTGAACTGACCGTTGTCGCGGCAGGAAGGCTGAATAGTACCCAAGGTCAGGTTGGGCCTGTCCTGTACATTAATTATGATACTATCTTTCGCAACACATGCTCCGTTGGTAACGTCTACATTGTATTTATTGGGTCCAACTGTGGTTGGCGTATGTGTGGTGGTATTACCGATATCTCCGGTAGGCTTCCATTCAATATCATACGCTAAGTTGGCTGGATCTATTTCCAGTGTTACGGACTGGCCAAGACAAATAGGGTTGGGGCCTGTCAGGTTCAGTTGAACGATCGGCATGTCATCCACAATCACGGGCGCAACCGCTGTACGGAAACAGGTACGGTCTGCACCATAATCCTTACGGCCAATTACTTCGTATTCTGTTGTTACGGTAGGGGAGACGTCTATCTCATCGCCGTAGGTACTATCTGCAGCAACGGGCATGGGCCATCGCCATTTATATTCATCAAATCCACAACACGCGGTTAGCTTGGCTGTTGCGCCGATACAAATCTGTGCGCCCGACACCGTGATCTTTGGATTGGGCAGCAGTTCTATTCTTATAGGTTTTGAAGGCTGCTCACAACCAAGGTTGCTGGCAGTACCTTCGTTAATCGTCAACCTGAACCATTTGTAGGTAATGTTTACAGGATCTCCGATAAGGTATTTTGAATCCTCGGCAAAATGCAGTACGTCTGTAGTGGAGCCGGTAAGACCGTCACCATCACCCACAATCTTAACCCATGTGGTACCGTCATCACTGTACTCCCATCTGTATACCGGGTTTGAAAAATACCCTTTCGGCTGATATTCAGAAGTAAGGTTAGTAGCTGCGCCTGCACACATAGTATATTCACCGCCCTCCTGGTCTTTCTGGCCGTCGAAGAAAGCAAAGATATTAGGTGCGCAATATCTGAATTCAATATCATCTATGGCAATATCGTTACCGCAACCACCGGGATTATTGTTCCTGATAACCAGAACCACATCGGTAAGGGCTGTGGCGTTGGGATTAGTTTTAAAGGTACCGCCATATTTCTGCCATCCGTGGTTGGGATCAGCACTGATATCCTGTAGGGGCATAGACACGTCATTGGTACTGAACGTGGCCAGAATAGCGTTAGTAGCTAAATTTTTTATTTCAAAGGTAACACCGGCATATATATAGTTGTCCTGACAGGTGCTTTCCAACACCCCTCTACCGTTGGCATTACGGAACCAGGCGCTGAAGTTGTACACGGCACCAGGACATAAGCCCCGCACCTCTCTCCGGTAAAACTCCTTTTTTTCTATTGCCGAGTTGGCCACCAGCATGGCACCGTCCTGGCCACCGCTACCGTCACGGGTATGATCGAGAGATTCGTCCCATTCGTTACGAAGCCGCATCCGGCTACTAATGGAGTAGTAGTTATCGTTTAGGCCGTAAGTACTCTGGTAAATATACTCAATGCTTCCTCTGGCCGGGTCTAATGGTAACTGCGCGCCGGGAGCCGCTAATCCAAATGTTTCTATAAAGTCTTTGCCGGAGGTGTTAGTACCTTTACAGACTTCAATTGGACAGTCTACCACGTCTACATTCCTTCTAATATCATTTTGTAGGGTGGAGCCATTATTACTATAAGTCCGTGCCCTAACTATATAGTTGCCCGGTGTCAGGAATTCTATAGTAACAGAGCGGTTATTGGTCGATGAAGTCGCAACCCCACCGGGTCCGGTGGTGCCACCTGCCGAAACCGAGCCTACAATACCATATAATACTCTATAATCTGTTCCGAGAACCGCCGGCGTGGCTAAGGTTCCTTTATATATATCCCACTGGGTTCTGGAACCAGCATAGTTAGAAATGCTGAATGTGCCGAAACGGGTATTGGTTTCCCCCATAGAGGTACATACGCTGGCAGGTGCGTTCATTTGCTGTGCAAAGGCCGGCATCGCCAGGCAGCTTAAAATAAACAGATATAGGAGGGCTATTATCTTTTTCATCTTGCTGAATCAATTGATTAAAAAAACATCATTCCGGCGTTTTTCAGGCGCGGAGGAACGGGTTTGGTTGAATGGTTTCTGCAATTCGAAAAAGCGCTGCAACCCTCCGTGGGCTGGCATTTTGAGATAAGTAAACTAGTTTCATAGGCTCGGTGTTCAACGGTTTAATAATATATGATATGGATAAAATATTATACTATTTTGGAATTAAAATTATGAATAATATACAAAATAAAAAATGTGTGTATGTCAAAAAGGCATCTACAAAAGATGTCACCAAGCAAAAAGGCAGAAGGCAGATTTGATTGTCAATTATTTACCGGAGTCCAAAAAAGTATAAATTCGCAGGAAAAAGTTATCCACATGAAAAGGTGGAAATGAGATGGTGAATAAATTATTTAAGTGCTATGCATGTAGATTCAAATATTTCCCTACCTTTGCAGACCAAATTTGACGTAAGATGCCCAAAGTAAAGACTCATTCCCGCGCGAAAAAGACCTTTAAGGTGACCGGGAGCGGACAGATCAAAAGGTATAAAGCTTTCAAAAGTCACCTGCTGACCAAGAAAGCCACCAAAAGAAAGCGCAGCCTGAGAGGCAGTACGCTGGTTAGTGATGCTAACCTGAACCTGGTTAAGAGGATGCTCTGTCTCCGTTAATTATAATCTTATTTATTAATCTGATCAAAAAAGCATTATATGCCTCGTTCAGTAAATGCAGTAGCTTCCAGGGCCCGGAGGAAGAAGATATTAAAACAAGCCAAGGGCTTCTACGGTAAGAGAAAGAATGTATATACCGTAGCCAAGAACGTATTGGAAAAAGGCCTTACCTATAGCTATGTAGGCCGTAAACTGAAGAAAAGGAATTACCGCCAGCTGTGGATTGCCCGTATCAACGCAGCAGTTCGCGCTGAAGGCCTGACCTATTCTGAATTCATTCACAAGCTGTCTGAAAAGAACATTGATCTGAACCGTAAAGTATTGGCAGATCTGGCTATGAATGAGCCTGAGACTTTCAAAAATCTCGTGGCAAAGGTAAAATAAGCGAATCAGCTAATTTTAAATACCCGGTAGCCGGCGTCCCACAAGGCGCCGGTTATTTTGTTTTTAGGAAAGAGGCCTACCATGGCAGAGCCGCTGCCGCTCATCGTGGCATACAATGCCCCCGCCTCGTATAATTGTGCTTTTATTGCTCCCAATACAGGGTGTGCGCTGAATACAGGCGCTTCAAAATCATTATAGATCAGGTCCTTCCATGCTTCTACCGGTTGCAGAATGCTTTGTTGCAGCTGCTGTTCAGGTACCCGCGGGGTGATCTGGCTGAATGCCCAACCGGTGTTGACATGAATGCCGGGGAATATCAGCAGCCAGGAATAATTACGGAGGTCCAGCTCCAGCGGCGCCAGCACTTCTCCGCGGCCGGTGGCATAACAGGGCTGGTTGCGGATAAAGAAGGCGCAGTCGCTACCCAGGCGGGCCGCATAAGCTGTCAGCTGCTCATCACTTATTCCCAGGCGGAATTTATCGTTCAGCAACTGCAGCATGAAAGCCGCATCTGCCGATCCGCCACCCAGTCCGGCACCAATAGGGATATGCTTATGCAAATGGATCTTCACCGGTGGCAGATCCGGGAAATCTGCCTTTAACAGCCGCCAGGCTTTCAGGCATAGATTGTCCTGTTCATTTCCGGGTACTGGTATACCACTGCTGGCGAATTGTAACGCAGTATCTGACAGCACTTCGAGGGCATCTGTCAGCGGAAGCGGATAGAACACCGTTTCCAGGTCATGAAACCCGTCAGTCCTCCGACGGAGGATGTGAAGTCCCAGGTTTATTTTACAGTTGGGAAAAATGATCATGGAAAAAATACCAAATTCCTAATGCCAGATTCCAAAAACCAACTACCTAATTCCAAAGTGGAAGACGGATCATTGATTACTTGCTTTTCCGGCTGTTGATCTCATCACGAATGGCAATAGCGCGTATATAGTCTTCCTGTTCCAGTACTTCCTGCAGCAGGGTGTTCAGCTCCTCCAGGCTCATGGCTTTCAGATCGTCTTCTACGCCTTTTTCATGCTCTGATATAGTGGGAGTGGTAGGTTTATTACTCTTTTTACCGGTGGGATCGTCCAGCAGGATACCTGCGCTGTTGAGGATATTCTCATAGGTGTAGATGGGGCAACCGAATCGTACTGCCAGGGCCAGGGCGTCTGAAGTCCGGGAGTCGATCTCTATGGTTTCGTCATTATTATTACAGATGAGCTTTGAATAGAAGATGCCTTCCTGCAGATTGCTGATCACTACTTCAGAAAGTTCGATATTAAAGGCATTCATGAAGTTCTTCATCAGGTCATGCGTAAGAGGGCGGCTGGGTTGCATCTTTTCCAGCGCCACAGCGATTGCCTGGGCTTCGAACCCTCCTATTACGATAGGGAGGCGGCGCAGGCCGTTTACTTCCCCCAATACCACGGCGTACGAATGTGTTTGCGTAATGCTGTGCGATAAAGCAACTATTTCCAGTTCTATTTTTCTCATATCTGTTATCTGTCTCGCGTTGTCGCTGATAATTTTGTAAGACCGTGAAGTTAGAAAAATATTCCCTATCTAAAAAACAAGTTGTCAGTTTACAGGGGCAATTGACAGTCAGAATGACCGTCCTGTCAACTGCCCTGTTGTATCTCTTATTTTTTCAGTTGCTGAACCGCCGCTGTCAGTTTGGGCACAACTTCAAATGCGTCACCAACAATACCGTAGTCGGCTGCTTTAAAGAAAGGCGCTTCCGGGTCTTTATTGATCACCACTATTACCTTGCTGCCATTTACACCGGCCAGGTGCTGAATAGCCCCTGAAATGCCAATGGCGATATACAGGTTGGGGCGTACGGTGAGGCCGGTCTGCCCCACATGCTCATGATGCGGCCGCCAGCCGGAGTCTGCCACGGGCCTAGAACAGGCGGTAGCGGCGCCCAGGGCTTTTGCCAGGTCTTCCACCAGTCCCCAGTTTTCAGGGCCTTTAAGTCCGCGGCCGCCGCTTACAATAGTTTCGGCTTCCGTGAGCGGTATTTCCCCGCTTACGGTTTCCACTTTGGTTACTTTTACTTTGAAGTCTGCATCTGTTACCGGGGCCTGGAAAGGAGTAACCGTAGCCATTGCGTCAATCTTCTCCGGCGCAAAGGTGTTGGGCATTACCGAGATCACTTTCTGGGCTGAAGTAATATTAACATTGGCAAAGGCTTTACCGGAGAACACTGTTTTCTTTACCACAAAACCATTCGCGGTATCCGGCAGGCTGATAGCGCCGCTTACCAGTCCGGCCTGCAGTTTTGCAGCCACCCTGGGCGCAATAGCCCTGCCATCAAAATTATGAGAGAAGATGATCACCTGGGCATTCTCCTGTGCAGCTGCAGCTATGATCACCTTTGCGGCAACGCCGCTGTCAGCATTATTCAATTTTGCATCTGCAGCATGCAGTACTTTTCCTGCGCCGTAATTGCCTAGTGCAGCCGCCTCTGCGTTGTCTACTTCGCCCAGCACTATTGCTGCAGCGCTGGTGCCTAATGCTTCGGCTACTTTTGCGCCATAGTAAACGGCTTCAAACGCAGCTTTCTTTATTTTACCCTGTGATTGATCAGCGAATATGAGAACAGACATTTGCGAATTTTTTAGATTTCCTGAAACGTGATTTTAAAAGGAACAAGTGGGGATCAAAGCACCTTGGCTTCTTCATGCAACAATTTTACCAGTTCTTCCACATTGTCGGGGCTTATCAGTTTAACGCCTGCTTTAGCCGGGGGCAGTTCAAAGCTGGCAATGGCGGTAAGCGGCGTAATGTCAACGGGCTCTGCTACGGTCAGGGGTTTGGTTCTGGCAGCCATAATACCGCGCATGTTGGGAATCCGCTGTTCTGCCATTCCTTTCTGGCAGGATACCACTACCGGCAGCTCTACCTGTACTACTTCCTCACCACCTTCTATTTCCCTGTTAACGGTAGCCGTGCTGCCATTGAGATCAAACTTTGCTGCAATGGATACATAGGGAAGATCCAGCAATTCCGCTACCATGCCACCTATGGAAGAGCCATTATAGTCAATGGTCTCCTTCCCGGTAAAGATGAGATCATATTGCTGCTGCTTTGCATGGGCTGCAATCTGGGCTGCGATGAAGTAACTATCCTGGCTATCCGCATTTATACGGAATGCTTCATCTCCTCCGAGCGCCAGCGCCTTGCGGATCACAGGTTCTGTATCCGCACCGCCTACTGTTACCAGGTGCACCGTAGCGCCCAGGCTTTCCTTCAGCTCCAGTGCACGTACCAGTGCGTACCATTCATCGTAGGGGTTGATGATGAATTGTACACCCGCCTCACTGAATTTCGTGTTGTTGTCTGTGAAAGCTATTTTTGCAGTGGTGTCCGGAGTTTTACTGATGCATACTAATATCTTCATAACCTTAAAACTGTTTGGTTTGGAAAAAGCGGTATCAGCAAATATAACGGATTATTAACTAATAAAACCACCGATGGACAGGATCTCAAAACTGAAGGCATTCCTGGAAAGCAGCCCGGATGACAGCTTTCTGAAACATGCACTGGCGCTGGAATATATAAAGCTGAATGATGATGATGCCGCCCGCCGGCTGTTCGAGGAAGTACTGGAACGGGAGCCCGGATATGTTGGTTCCTATTACCACCTGGGCAAGCTGCTGGAAAGGGCAGGGGAGCAGGACGCAGCCTGTAGCATTTATGAAAAGGGAATGGCTGTTGCAAAAGCCGCTAATGATAAGCATGCCTATAATGAACTGCAGGCGGCACACGAAGATCTGATGTATTAAGCACTGACTATGTATCAAGACCTATTAACGGGTTTCAGGGAATATATTGAGCGGGAACAGTTATTCTCGCGCGGAGAAAAGATATTGCTGGCCGTAAGCGGCGGGGCAGACTCCGTAGTAATGGACCCACCTGTTCCATGCCGCCGGTTTGNNTTTTGCCATTGCCCATTGTAATTTCCAGCTCCGGGGCAGGGAGTCGGAACGGGACGAGCAGTTTGTGGATAGACTGGGGGCCGCCTATAATGTACCGGTACACAAGATCCGGTTCGACACCGCCGCATATGTTGCCACACATCGTGTATCCATCCAGGTGGCTGCCAGGGAACTGCGCTACGAATGGCTGGAGGATACCAGGAACATACACGGTTACACGTTTATTGCCACGGCCCATCACATGCAGGATAATGTAGAAACCGTACTGATGAACTTCTGCAAAGGCACCGGCCTGGCAGGACTGCATGGTATATTACCCAGGCAGGGTTTTATTGTCCGGCCGCTGCTGTTTGCACAAAAGGAGGAGATACTGGCTTACGCGGAAAAACACACGCTTGCATTTGTGGAAGACAGCTCCAATATAACGGATAAATACACACGTAATTTCTTCCGGCACCGGGTATTGCCGCCTATACAGGAAGCATATCCGGGCGCCGTGCAGCATATGGCCGGCACCATTGCCCGGGTCAGGGAGGCCGAACTGCTTTACCAGGAAGCGGTTGTCCGTCACAGGAAAAGGCTGCTGGAACAAAAGGGAACTACTTTTATGGTGCCCGTGCTCAAGTTGCAGAAAACCCGGCCGCTGCATACCATCTCCTATGAGCTTTTCAAAAGTTTTGGTGTTACGCCTGCGCAGGTAAGCCAGGTGCTGGATCTGCTGCAAAGCGAATCGGGACGATATGTAGCCACACCAAGCCATCGTATTATCCGTAACCGGCAATGGCTGCTGATCACACCGCAGGCACCGCAGGAGGCAGATTTTCTTGCAATAGAAAAAGAACAGCGGCATGTACATATCCCCGGCGCACATTTAAAGTTGCGCCTGCAGGAAAAGGATACATTGGGCACTATTCCGTCTGCCGCGCACATCGCCTGCCTGGATAGCAAGCATATCCGCTATCCGCTGGTATTACGGCGCTGGAAACAGGGCGACTATTTCTATCCCCTGGGAATGGACAAAAAGAAAAAACTAAGCCGGTTCTTCATAGACCAGAAGCTATCCCTGCCCCAAAAGGAACAGTTGTGGGTACTGGAATCTGCAAAACGGATCGTATGGATCGTTGGTATGCGGATAGATGACCGCTTTAAGATCACCGAAGGCACAAGAGAAATACTATACCTGGAAATGATACCGGACAAGGAATAAAGTACTGAAACCAGTACTGGCAATATATCGCGATTACCCTAATTTTGGTGCTCACCTGTATTCAAAATTCCACTTTGTTATGAGCACCCTGTTACCACTTCAGAAACGCCTGCTAAGCGCTGGTTTGTTGTTATTATGCCTGAGCGCCTGTATCAAGGAACCGCGGCCCGACGTTCCCGGACCTGTCACCAAACCTGCCTGGCTGTTGTCTGCCATTACTGAGGTGACTGCCTATGGCGATGCTGTCCTGGAACAGCCTTATTATTTCAAACTGGTGACGGAATTCCGGTACAATGAATTTTATAAGCCATCGCTGCAGCTGAACTATGCTTCCTCCACGCAGGACGACACAACGAACCTGGTACTGGTCAGTAAAGACACCTTTCAGTACGACGCAAACCGGCGGATGGCGGAAATAAAAACACTTGACCGCAACAACCGCGCTACGACCCTTAAACGGCTCTACTACAGCGGTAATGACACCCTGCCTTATTTATTTGAAACATATTACTACGACAGTGCCGATACACCGGGCATTCGTTACAGCAGCCAGTTTTCATACCTTGGCGATACAGCGGTACTGACGTATACACCACTTGTCAAAGGGGATAGTTCATTATCTATCTATGAGCAGGGTAATTATACTACCTATTGCAGGGGGGCAGGCCTCAGCCAATGTGGAAGGATATACGAAGAATATACAGGTCCCAACATATTCCTGTCATTGAACCTCAGCCATATGATAGGATTGAACATTTCCAGCGCCTATGATGCATATACAGACGGGCCACGGATGTCCCGCGGAAACTGGCAGCGTTTGAATGACGGTAATCCCAATCACTACCGCAGCCTTTTCTTCAATGCGAATGGATTGTTATCCGCCACTTACTGGACCAGCTACATTCCCGAAATTTGTGAGCCAGGCCCGCTTTGCGTATATTCCTACGGAATAGCGGCTTATCTGCCCAGGGAACTGATCTGCTGAATAAAATATCCTGCCAGTTCGGGCCGGATCGCCAATGGGAAAACAACGCCAAAAACGGCGCCCCAGAAGTGCGCGTCATGGTTAATACCATCGCCGCCGCGGCGTGACATATACACCGAATAACCCAGGAAAAGCACACCGTAGATAATAGCCGGCATTGGGATCACAAATACTACGATCTTGGCCCAGGGCTGGAAAAGTATAAAGGCAAATACCACCGCTGATACTGCGCCTGATGCGCCGATAGAACGGTAGCCATAATTATTGCGGTGCCTGAAATAGGAAGGAATATCTGATACGATGAGGGCCAGCACATAAAACAGCAGGAAGTACAACTTACCCCCAAATAGATCCTGGAATATCAGCTCAATGTATTTGCCGAAAAACCACATGGTCAGCATATTGAAACCCAGGTGCATATAGTCAGCATGCACCAGGCCTGCTGTTATAAAGCGGTAATACTGCTTATGTTCTTTCACCATATAGGGCCACATACTCAGCTTATCAATTTCTCCGGGCCTGTTAAAGGACATAATGGAAATTACGCAGGTGATAATGATAATGATCAAACTCAATGATAACATAAAAACACTATGCTGTTAAAAATGTAAATGTAACTATTGATGTATGATATTTCTCATTATGCAACACAGAATAGGCCCGGTATATTTGCTCTGTAACAATCAGTCTTACCAGCTGGTGCGGAAATGTAAGGGAAGAAAGCGACAATTTAAGCTGGGCCCTTTGCAGGAGTGACGGGTCTATTCCAAAAGCGCCGCCTATCAGCAGCACCAGTTGCCGGGTACCTGCATTGGTGCGCTGCTGCAGGAAATCTGCCAGCTGCAGGGTGGTCATCATCTTACCATGCTCATCCAGCGCAACCAGGTAATCCTGTGGCTGGAGCATATCATTAATAATCCGGGCTTCCTGTTTTTTGAGCTCCGGAATGGAAAGGCTGGCGGCCTGCTTAACCGTAGGGATAAGGCGAAGCTCAAAGTCCACATAATGTTGTAAACGTTTCTGAAAAACGGCGATACCATCCCTGATGTAGGGATCATTATCTTTTCCTATACTCCAAAGCTGTATTTTCATACTGAGATAATTAGAATCCTTGCCAGTGCTGCGTTTACATATTTAATTACGGATGTAAAAGTAAGTGTAAATCAGAAAATTGCAGAAATTTTGGTGAAAGTATTTGTAAGTTTCAAAAAAACGCATACTTTTGCAATCCCAATTCAAACGAACGGTAACACACCGGGAAAATGAAAAGAGGAATGGCTCCGTAGCTCAACTGAATAGAGCATTTGACTACGGATCAAAAGGTTTCAGGTTTGAATCCTGACGGAGTCACAAAAAGGTTCAGCAACTGCTGAGCCTTTTTTGTTTTATACATGGGACATCATCTCCTGCCATATTATAACTAAAGACGGACAGCAAGCGTTTAACGTAAACGATGCATGTACAGAGGAAGAAGTTAGAACGCCCGCCGGGAATTCGATTTCCCCGAATATAAAAGGCCAGGCAGCGCCTGACCTTTTATACAACATCTTTTTATACAACATCTGTCATCTGTCAGATCTCCAGCAAATTCTCTCCTGCCTTTAACGGATATTTCTTCTCCTTCCACACCAGGGTACCGGTCGTTTCCCCGGGCAGCACAATCTTAATTTTCCATTTATTATTGCTGAGTGTATATGCCACGGCCACCTTTCCATTGGGATGCGGAATTTCTCCGCTTACATTGGTAAGCGCTCCGAGATGGGGGGTGATTTTTACTTTACGGAAGCCCGGCGCCTCCGTATCAATACCCAGTACGATCCTGAAGAATTCAATATTGGGACTGGCGCCCCAGGCATGGCAATCGGAACGGCTGTTAGGCAGATCTGATACTTCTGCCCAGGTGGTCAGCCCCATCCTGATATTGTCACGCCACACATCCAGCCACTTCAGGTAGTCATTTCCAAGACCGCCCTTTACCAATGCCAGGTGCAGGTAATACTTAAAATAAATGGTGCACTGCGTCAGGGAACGATCGTTTAACAACTGCTGACATAGCGCCGGCAGGTCTTCCCTGTTAACCAGGCCTGCTAATACGGCCAGCGAGTTGGCGTGCTGTGAATAAACGTCTTTTTCGTTGGTGTCTGCATAAAGTTTCCTGGCGGCATTCCAGTACTTTGACCGGACGGTTTGTTTTAACTGCGCTGCCTTGCCACGGTATAGCGCTGCGTAAGCGGGCATTCCCAAACCGGCTTCCAGCTCAGCTGCCCATTGATATGCCAGCAGCAATTGCAGATCCAGGATGGCAGATGCGCCATCTGTACCTTTGGGCGGCATGGCAAAATTCCATCCTTTACCGCCTACCCAGTCAATAAAATTCCAGTAAGGGAGGTTGATGAGAGAACCGTCTGCCCCCTGGTACCGGCTGAAGAAATCCATCACCGCGCGCTCACCGGCCAGTTTGTCTTTTATGAAATTGCTGTCTGCCCTGTACATCCAGTAATCGTGCAGCATGCCAATGTACCACAAGGAGAATGTGGATATGATCTGCGTACTGCGGGTGGGCCAGCGGCTTTGGGTAACGCCTTCGGTTATACGTGAGTGATCCATGAGGTTCAGTGCATTGCGCGCCAGCCTTTCATCACCGCTGTTATAATAGCTGATCATCGCCTGTATGCGTGTATCGCCAATGTACTGCAATTGCTCATAGTAGGGACAATCCCAGTAGGTTTCCATGGCACAGAGGCGGGCGGTTCTCCAGCCTATATCCAGTATCTGTTTGATCTCGGTATTGCCGGTATTAAAGGCGGCATTGAAGGTGAAAGGATACCCGGTAAATACGCCCGAAATATCGTCTATCACCAGCGGCTCCTGCTGTGTGTGCACCGTTACAAGAATGTAACGGAAAGTTCTCCAGTACAATGTTGTATAGGATTGGCCTGCGCTGCCATCAGATACCAGGCTGTCTTTGCGCCCGTTAAAATCCTTGTTCTCCACGTCGTTGCGGTTGCCTTTACGGTCGCCAAACTTTTTCAGGTCATCAAAAAGCGATTCTGCATAGCGCAGGGAAATGCCCGCATTTTTACCCTTGCTGAAGCTGAGATCAATGTAGGCGTTGGTCAGGTAGCTTTGATCCAGCAGGAAAGAAACTGTTGTGTCAGCAGGGATGGTAAAGGTGGTTTTAGTGGCCGGAAAAGTGGAAGGAACTGTGATCCCGTTTGCTTTGCGCAAAAGGGGAATGCGTTGATAGGTCAGCTCCATCTGGGGCAGGGATGAAGGTACCAGCATCCAGGCCAGGCCATCACCGTGCCCTTTTAAATTTCCCTGGAACAACTTAGCAGCCATGGGCCAGCTGCTATCGTCAAAATCAGCAGCTGTCCAGCCTTTAACAGACTGGTGCATATCCACGAACTCACCGGTGCTGGCGGCAAAGAAGCCGGTAACGGGCCGGCGGCCCTGATCACGGATGCATTTCCAGGCGTCGCCGGTATTCAGGATCTCTTCTGCGGGCGTATCGCCTTGAATGATAAAGGCGGTTCTTACCGATATCTGGGCTTCGGGACGATGTTCCCCCTCATTAAACACCAGCGCTGCCACTATATTACTGCCTGCGGTAAGATAGGGCGCCAGGTCTGCCGTTTCATAATTCCAGTAATAGGTATCTCCCCGTGCAGGTCCTAAAGAAACCAGCGTACCGTTGACATACAGTTTGTACCGGTTGTCAGCGGAGACATGGATGATGAAGCGTGCTGGCTTAGCAGCGAGGTCGATCTTTTTCCGGAAATAATATACCCCATAGGCATTGCCCGGCTCATTGGGCGGCACAATCCAGCTGGCATTCCATGGACGGCCCGGTACAGCGGAAAGGGCGGATTGAGCATAACCGGTTTGAGTGTACAACCAGCAGCCAAGCGCCAGTACTACAGAAAATAACCTGTTCATTTTTAAGGCGTGGAATTTAGTCAAGCGTCTAATATAACCGTTTATCGTATAGCATGTATCCTATACTATCCCTCCACTATATTTAGCGGAAGCGCTTGTTTTTTACGATATATCGTAACTGTGCCATTCTTATAGACTGCTTCAATCTGCTATAAATCAATAAATTACTGTGATGGCATGGCGGTTGCAAATATGCTGTGCAATCATCTCTTTCATCATCCAAAATATCAGTCATATGTTCTCACTTTCACGGATCTTTCAGGATCTTTTTGCAAACAGGAACATCCAGTCATTCACCACTGCAGTACAAACTGCCCTGGAGCCGGTACATGAACGGAATGTTACCGAAGGAGTAGAGTTTATCGATGATTTTGTAAGGCTGGACGATCTGCCGGGTATTGAAATAAACCATCAACTATATGCACGTAGGTAAATCTTATAAATTAAGCAACTTTATATACTGGACCAGGAGAAATCTATACGTACTGCTTGTACTGGGTGTGGTGCCCGTACTGTTGTATCACCTGGCGGGATTACAATGGCTGGCTATTCCATGGACCGTAGTTGCCATGCTGGGTACCGCCACCGCTTTTATCGTTGGTTTCAAGAACTCGCTCACTTATAACCGTACCTGGACCGCCGGGGGCATCTGGACCAACATTATCAACGGCAGCAGGGCATGGGCTATTCTGAGCCGCGATTACCTGCATGATCCTGATATAACAAGGGTATTGTATAACCGTCATTTTGCCTGGCTCACGGCTCTCCGTTTTCAACTGCGGGAAGACCGTATATGGGAGGTGACGGATAACATGGCTAACAGCGAATACCAGCAATATTATGCCATTCCCGAGCGACAAACAACGGTGGATGCCGAACTGGCAAAATACCTGCAGGAAGAAGATCTGGCCTATATTGCCGCTGCACGGAACAAGGCCGCACAGATACTGTCTCTCCAGGGGCTGCACATCCAGGCGCTTTATGACAACCAGACCATATTACTGCAGCAATTCATGGAGATGCAACGGTCGATCAGTAATTTATATACCCAGCAGGGATTGTGCGAGTCTTTCAAAAACACGCCTTACCCGAGGCAGTATTCCATTATGAATACCATCCTGGTAAGGATATTCTGCTTCCTGTTGCCATTCGGTTTGCTGCATGAGTTCGACAAGCTGAACAGCACCATGAACGGCCTGATGAAAGGCCATATGATATGGCTGGTTATTCCTTTCAGTGTACTGATCTCCTGGCTGTACACCTCGCTGGAACAGGTAGGAGAAAGCACGGAAAATCCCTTTGAGGGTAGTCCCAATGATGTACCTATCTCGCAGATCTGCCGGACTATTGAAATTGAAATGCGGCAGATGATCGGAGACAGGGTGCTGCCCGCACCACTGGCGCCGCAAAATGATATTCTTGTCTGAATGAAAAAAAGGACGGAATAATTTGTCCAGCAACAGCTTTCCGGTTGTTATTAAAGTATGAAACGCTTTTAAGATGGAAAACAGGCAACACGTTGTTGTGATCGGAGGCGGTTTTGCCGGACTTAACTTTGTTAAGCACCTGTATCGCGACAAACATTACAGCATTACTTTAGTTGACAAGAACAACTATAACTACTTTACACCGCTTTTATACCAGGTGGCTACCAGCTTCCTGGAACCCTCCAGCATCAGCTATCCCTTCAGGAAGCTGTTCCGTAAGAAGGACATTGCTTTCCGTATGGCAGAGTTGTTAAAGGTGGATACAACCGCCCGGCAGCTTTACCTGAGCGATGGCGGCACACTGGACTATGATATACTGGTGTTTGCCGCCGGCTCTCACACCAATTTCTTCGGGAATGAAAAGATCCGGCAAACCAGCTTCTCGCTGAAGGGGATTGATGATGCCCTCTACATGCGCAATGAGCTGATCAAGACCATGGAAAAGGCTGCGCGGGCAACAGACCCGGAGGAACGAAAACGCTTACTGACCATTGTTATAGCCGGCGGAGGGCCCACCGGCGTAGAAGTTGCCGGTATGCTGGCAGAAATGAGGAAATATATCCTGGTGCATGATTACCCGGAACTCAGAAATGCCACCGGCGATATCTATGTTGTGGATGGTGCGCCCTACCTGCTGGCGCCCATGAGCAATAAAACCCATGAGGCAGCCTATAAAGAGCTGCACAAGCTGCGGGTAAAGATCATCCTGAATATGCATGTTAATGGTTTTGAGAACGACCAGGTACTGCTGTCTGACGGGTCTGTAATAGCGGCTAAAACCCTTATATGGGCAGCCGGTGTTACTGCAAATACTTTTGAGGGCATTGCAGCGGAAAGTATCGGTAAGGGTAACCGGATGATCACCGACGCATTTAACCGCGTACAGGGCTATGATAACATTTATGCGATAGGCGATATCAGTATACAGTTTACGGACAAGGTGTATCCCAAGGGGCACCCGCAGCTGGCGCAGCCTGCGCTGCAGCATGGCAAAAGCCTGGCAAAGAACCTGCGGCGCATCGCTAAGGGACAAGCACCAAAGCCGTTTAAATATTTTGACCGGGGAGATATGGCGATTATCGGGAGGCAGTATGCTGTAGCCGACCTTTTCAAGCACAAAGTGCATTTAGGCGGTCTCTTAGGTTTATTGGGTTGGCTTTTTATACTATGTGGTCTCCCTGGTCAATTATAACAACAAGATTAAAACATTGTATAACTGGGCGATAGCTTATGCTACCAGAGACCAGGCATTGAGAATGATCTTCCGGTCTGAGAACCAGGAAAACCGTCCGTAGTTATTTGCGTCATCATACAATCAGGCCGGCTTCTATGCGAAGCTGGCTTACCCTGCTTTTTCAAACTATGCTATATGATAAACTTTAAGCAATTCTTCCGTTCCTCCATCGGCAAAAAGCTGATCATGTCGATGACGGGACTGTTCCTTTGTTCGTTCCTGATCGTTCACCTGGGTGGTAATCTCACTCTGTTTGCCGGTGATCAGGGTTACACCTTCAATATCTATGCGCACTTCATGACGCATTTCGTGCCGGTGACCATCATTGCTTACGGGCTGTATATCTCTATCCTGGTGCATGCGCTCTATGCGCTGATATTAACGGTACAGAACCGGCAATCCCGCCCGGTAAAATATGCCGTTGCCCCTAAGACAGATGTGAAGTGGGCATCACTGAATATGGGTTTGCTGGGCAGTATTATTTTCCTGTTCCTGGTGATACATATGAGCAATTTCTGGGCGCGTTATATGTTCACCGATGTTGGCTTCCTTGAATACCGGAAAGACCTGCTCAGCGGTGTGCTGACCGTTGCCAGATACACGCCGGTGTCTCCCCATTTTGAATATGCGGTGAGCACGGAAAACAATATCGAAATAGTGCGTGTTAAGGATCTCTACGGGATTGTGACGCACAGTTTCAGCCTGCTATGGTATGTGCTGTTATACCTGGTAGCGATGGTGGCCGTTGCCTATCATATGTATCATGGCTTTCAAAGTGCCTTCCGTACGGTGGGGCTTTCCCATAAACGATATTTACCGGCCATAAAATTTATTGGCGTCTGGCTCTTTGCCATCATCATCCCCATTGCGTTTGCATCAATGCCCATTGTGTTTTACATCAGGAGCCTGATAGTTTAGACGTTTGAAAGTTTAAAGGTTTGAAAGTGCCCCACCATGGCAGGACCCCTTCAAACCTTTAAACTTTCAAACTGTTAAACGCTCTAGGCTGCTGTTATTGCCATTCTTACTTCCACTATCGCACCGTACTTAATGATCGGGCAGCCTTTTGCGATCGCTACTGCTTCATCATAGTCCTTTGCCCTGATCAGGAATAATCCCCCGATAGATTCCTTTCCTTCGGCGTAGGGACCATTGAATACATGATCTTTTGACCTTTCATGCCTGATCACACGGCCGTCTACATCCCATCGTCTGGGAGGGGCGACTAACCTGTCCTGCGCAGCGATACCGGCTATCCAGTCCTGGTAGGGTTTGAGGGCTTCTTTCATTTGTTCCGGACTGGGAGCCGGGTTGGCGCTGGTCAGATCCCTGTGGATCACTAATAGGAATTCCTGCATTGTGTTTGTTGTTTTTAATATGAATAATGAGGGCTTTTGTTGTTGTACTTTCAGACTTGCCAGGCGTTGATGTGTCGTTACGTTATTGACCGGATGTCACCATCTGGTAGTGCCGGCGTTAGGCTGAATCATGCGCGAACGGGTGGAAAGCGCAAACCATATACAATAGCCGCAACGAGCTGACACCCGTCATCTTCGTTTACATGCATCGCATGGCAGGTCCTGAAAGTAAGTGTGGAGGATGCGCGTTTACACCTTCACTGGTTGTGTGGCGAACCAGGTTTCGAAGTCTATTTTTCCAAGATGGGCATCCGGGCCGGGGATCAGTGAATCTTTTTCCAGAATGGCGCCGAAATAGGGCGCTTCGTCATCTGTAAGCACCGTGCGGTTATCATTTGTTTTTTCCAGATAGTTTTCCACCAGTCCGGCCATACTGAATTGCTCTGGTCCTCCGATCTCAACGATGCGGTTCCGGGGATCTCCTATAGCTACTTTCGTCATGGCGTCTGCTACATCATCTGATGCGATGGGCTGAATGAGTGCAGATGTGATGCGGATACTGGCTGACTCTCCTGCTGCTTTTACAATACCGCCCAGGAACTCGAAGAATTGTGTGGAATGTACGATGGTGTAGGGGATACCGGATGTCCTGATCAGGTATTCCTGTGCCGCTTTAGCGCGCATATAGCCGCTGTCGCGCAGCCTGGAAGTTCCTACTACCGATAAAGCGATATGGTGTTTAACACCGGCTGCACGTTCAGCCTCCAGGAGATTGCGGCCGGAGGTCTCAAAGAATTCCATCACAGCTTTATCTTCAAAAGAGGGAGAATTGGCCAGGTCTATCACTACATCTGTCCCTGTCATAACTTCGGCCAGTCCTTCGCCGGTGATGGTGTTAACACCTGATGCAGGTGATGCTGCAATTACTTCGTGACCAAGTGCACGCAGCCTGCTCACTGTTTTCGAGCCTATCAGCCCGGTACCGCCAATTACTACTATTTTCATGATCTGTTTTTTAAGTTGCCTGTGAAAGGCAGGAGTTAAAAAATTGTTGTTTGTAATTCATGTAGTAACTGGCAAGCCGGATGCCAGCGGGTAATTCACTTTTAGTCAATCATTTATGCAGATAGCACTGGTTTTGTTTTCACGGTATTAAGAGAATTGTTCCGCTGCTGGCGAAATATCGTTACCTGGTAAAGTAGTCTGCTTTTGATATGCCCAGCTTCTTCATCTTTGAGTGCAGGGTAGTACCTGGTATCTCCAGTATTTCGGCAGCACCGCCCGCACCGGATATCTTACCACTGCATCTTTTCAGCACACCGATGATGTGGGCTTTTTCCATCTGTTCCAGTGTGCCGTTTCCATGGAGCTCTTCCGGTGATGATCCGTTGTTGGCCTGCAGCGTCTGCCCCGGTAAATGGATCTCTGTCAGCGTTTGCCCTTCACACAAGAGGATACTTCTTTCTACCAGGTGTTCCAGTTCTCTTACGTTGCCGGGCCAGTGGTAGCTTCTTAATTCCCGCAGTACCCCGGAAGATATGCCGGTAACCCGTTTGCCTATATTCTTGCTGAATTTGGCAAGAAAAGAATAGGCCAGCTGCTCAATATCTTCGGGACGTTCTCTTAAGGGCGGCAGGTTGATGGGAAATACGTTCAGCCGGTAGTAAAGATCTGATCTGAAGCGGCCCGCCTGCACTTCGGCCTCGAGGTTACGGTTGGTAGCAGCGATGATGCGCACATCCAGTTTAATGGTGGTTTTACCGCCGATCCTTTCCAGCTCACGTTCCTGCAATACACGTAGTAATTTCACCTGCAGTTCCAGGGGCATTTCGCCTATTTCATCCAGGAACAGGGTGCTATGGTTGGCCAGTTCAAACTTGCCGATACGTTTATCTACCGCGCCGGTGAAAGCGCCTCTTTCATGGCCAAACAGCTCACTTTCTATGAGGTGGGCGGGGAGGGCTGCGCAATTTACTTTCACCATCAGCTTGTTCTTACGGGATGATGCATTGTGGATAGCTCTTGCGATCAGCTCTTTACCGGTGCCAGTTTCACCAAGTAACAACACCGTAGAGTTGGTGTCTGCCACCTGCGACATGAGGTGATACGCCCGTTGCATTGTTGCGCCGCTGCCTACGATCTCTGAGAAGTTGTAGATCGTCTTGATCTGTTCCCGCAGGTAATCGTTCTCCATTTCCAGTTTCTGCTTATAGGCCAGTATCTTTTCATTGGCGCGGATATTGGAGACCGCGATGGAGATGTGTGCGCAGATCCCCCGGAGGATGGTAAGGTTGATCTCATTGGTCAGCAACCAGATAATGCCCAGGTCTACATTGCCTGCACGCAGCGGCGCCCCAACCGCATTGGTCAGGTTCATACCTTTCCATAGCTGTGCAAAGGAGCCATCGTTTACCTGCGTTTCTTCTGCAACGTTGAAGATAACCGGCCCATCGCTGTTCAGTACCCTTGCACTTCTTCTCTCGGTGATGTCGTAAGTCTTTGCCGCCAGTGAATGGAACAGCCCGCGGTTATGGTCAAACACGTTTTCATCATAGATGTACGCGCTGAGTGTAACACCATCATCCTCTATAATACGGAGCATGATAAGCTTTGTATTCCACATTTTTTTCAGCAGGCGGGAGATGGCCTGCTTCAGGTCGTCTTTTGTATGCACCCTGGATACATCATGACTGAATTCCAGCAGCAGGGATTGTTCCTTTTCCCTGCGCAATATTTCATCATTGGACATGATGTTGTGCATGGCAACGGAGATCTGGTCGCACATGCCCTGCAGCAGCGGTATATTCATTTCATCCACCCCCAGCCAGAAAATTCCCAGTGTTTCATCACCTGTTCGCAGGGGCGTACCTACCATGGTTTTGATGCCCATCTTTTTCCAGGAGCGCAGGTGGGGGCAATCAACGCCCTTGTTCAGTTCCGCAGTTACGCTGAACAGAAGGGGTATCTCGCTGTCAAGCACTCTTTTCTGCAGTGGGGCATCTGCTGCATACTGATGATCATTTGCAGTAGTGCTGCCATCGTGGATATAGGTTTGCAGGATGCCCTGTTCCTCATTGCGTTTCAATATCACATAGCCAAGGGGCATGTTCAGTTTCTTCAGGCATTTATTTACGGCGTAGGAGAGATCGTCCTTACTTCTTACGGCGGCAATATCACTGCTGAAATCAAGCAGGAAGGACTTTTCGTTTTCCCGTTCACGTATCTCTTCATTAGCGGCGATGTTGCTGACTGCCGTATAAAGCTGGCTGCATATACGCTGAATGATATTTGCCGCTTCTTCTTTAAAAGTGCCCGGCTTATCGGCAAACAGTATCAGGCTGTATTTGGAAGAGCCGTTGCACCCAAGGATCTTTACGATCATCTCACGGGCGCCTGCTTCGTAATGCAGCTTGAACCACAACGGTGTGCTGTCAGGATCAAACAGCTGCATATCAAAGACAAGTGGTTTGTAGTAGAGCGCAGCAATGTCGTAAATGCCGTCTTCTGTGGTAGTGGGAATATAGAGTGCGTCACCGGAGTCTGTCAGCTCCATGAGCCGGGCTTCCGCATCGATCAGCCATGCTTTGTAATGGTCGGCAGATTCGTCCATCACGGTCATCATCCCATGAGAGAAACCAATCACTTCACGAAGGCTGGAGCTGATGATCCTGAGGAGATCCTGGCGGTCGCGTACCTTTACCATCTCATTGCTCAGGGAGAGCAATACTTCATTGAGCCATTTTTCGTGCGCTATCTCTTCGTTTTTGATGATGTTCATGACTGCATTAGAGATCTGTAAAGCCAGGTTACCGATGATCTCTTTGAACTCGCTGGTAAAACTGGTGGTATCTTTGGCATACATGTGCAGAAAGCCAAAAGTCTGCTCCTGGTTCTTCAGCGGCGTCATCAGGATCTCCCTGATACCGCCTTCATAGTTCACCCTGAGATAGGGCGGACTATCCGGTTCATCCATTACATCTTCCAGTATAAAAGCGGTGGGCGCATTGTTGGCCAGTACGGTTTGAATAAAGGGTTCGTTCAGTGAAAAGTGACCTGCTACCATTGCAGGGTATGCGGCATGGTACCGGATAGCGGAAGACGCATGATCGAGCAGGAAGGGGGCATAGGTTTGCGCTTCCTGCTCAATCAGCGTAACAATGGTGTGCGAGAACGGATAGCGTTCCCTGATCCTGGATGAAAAGAACCTTAACAGATCGTCCTTTTCCCTGATCTTCGTGATATCGTCTCCAAGTGCAAGTAGGATCCCGCGTTCTTTCTCCAGTGAATGGATCCGCTCATCAGGGGTGGCATTATTTACCTTGTTGTTTATCTTGTTCATGCTATGGGATTGACAGGTGGTTTACGATTTGCTTATATAGGTATAACAACCGGAAACCGAAAACCGGACAATCCTGCGCAATATTTTTTTTTACTGCCTGAACAAGCTATTACTGTATTTCATAAGTTAAAGTTTTCCGCCACATATGGCATCACTTTGCAGCATCCATAATAACAGCCGTTACCTTTTCAGGCATGGATACCATGGGCACATGGCTGGACTTCAACTCTGTTGTTCTGGCATTGATCATTTTCGCTTCTGCGCGTGCAAGGTCTGGAGTGACCATATGATCTTCCGTACCGATAATCATCCATGAGGGTTTCTGTTTCCAGGCAGCGGTGGATATTTTTGCAGTAGTCGCTTTTATTGCCCAGGGGCCCTGTGTGGCAAAGATGATATTCCTTTCTTTGGGCGGCAGATCCTGTGCAAAATGTTCATTGATCCCTTTGGCTGTCATGCTCAGGAAGCCGGATGAATCTGGCCTGAACTCCGCACTGCCCGGCGAGGCAGGATAGGGTTGAAATACATCCATGGCAGACTGGTTATCATCCGGGATGAGGGCGCATACATACACCAGCCGTTCCACTTTGGGGTCATTGCCTGCTTCGGTTATTACCATTCCACCGTAAGAATGTCCTACCAGCAACACAGGACCATCCATCAGGGCAAGGGCGCGTTTGGTAGCGGCCACATCATCTTCCAGTGAAGTTAAAGGGTTCTGTACCGCTATCACCCGGTATCCTTTTGCCTGCAGCCTGGAAACAACGCCAGACCAGCTGGAACCATCTGCAAAGGCGCCGTGTACCAGTACTACGTTTTTGATGGTTTGCGCCTGTGTTTGTTGCGTTACGGAAAGAATGGCTGCTGTGGCCATCAGTATTCCGGCGAAGAGTTGTTGTTTAAGATACATCATAACATTTGTTTTCACAGGATTTGCAAGCAGCGGGCCATAGCTTAACCAACTGGTTGTGAGAAGAGTAGCGGAACAGCGGTGAGAAAGCGCCAACGTTATTTCGGCAATTGGCGATTGAAACGCTATATTTCATCAATGCACATGAATCTCCGCAGCGGCTATTTTACGGTTGGCGGGTCCGAGCATCCATGAAAGTACGATCACATACATCCAGCGTTTATCTTAACTAATCATCATTCGATAATTTTGTCTATATTTATAATAACCTAAAATTCCAACGTTACTTACTGATGCGCCAGCTTTGCCGTTCTCCCCATCGCACCTACTTGCCGAAGCGCCGGCCGCCTCCCGCGTAGCAGTTCCCCATCCACCCGACCATAGCCTACTGAGATCCACTTATGTCTTTTCCCTGTACCTGAGAAATAGCAATCTCATCATGTTATTCACAAGAGAAAGGGTACCAGATAATGTCTGCAAAACTTAAGTGTATCATTTGGCTGGCCGGAGTTTTATTATGCCATCTTGTTAAAGCACAATTACCCCAACCGGTGCACGGCCCCTGTGGCTCCTCCGCTAACATCGCCGGGGTGTTGAACACCTATTACCCCGCACTGAACAATGTAAATGCAGGCGATCTTGTGATCTCTCTCGGTACACCTATCGGCAATGGCAGACCGCTGTTGCAGGGCGACCGCATACTGATCATCCAGATGCAGGATGCTACGATCAACGCGGTGAATTCACCCGCCTATGGCAGTAACGGCACGGATGGTAACGGGTATCTTGACCTTGGTTATTCCGGGCAATTTGAATTTGCTGAGGTAAGCAGCTTTACCGCCGGTGTGCTTACACTTACTACGCCCCTGCAATTCAGCTACCGCGCGGTGAGTGGTATTCCTAACCGCAAATCTGCCTACCAGGTGGTGCGGGTACCCGTGTATACCAATGCTGTTGTAACTGCTGATGTAACTGCTGCCCCATGGGACGGCAACGCGGGTGGTATTGTGGCCTTTCATGTATGGCAAACGCTGGATATTGGCGGACATGAGATCACGGCCAGCGGAGGGGGCTTCCGGCCGGGTAAGATCAATTCTGCCGGCGGCGCTTATAATTTACAGGACTATGTGCGTGTTACCTATGGCAGCTTCGGAGAAAAAGGAGAGGGGATAGCCGGCACACCGGAGGGCACCTATGCTGCTACTGCAGGCGGATATGAGAACGGCAGCTTTTCGAGAGGCGCACCTGCCAATGCGGGAGGCGGTGGCAATGCACACAATGCAGGTGGCGGCGGGGCTGCTAATTATGGCGATGGCGGTAAAGGCGGATATCAATATTCTGGTCCGCAGGATGTGGGCGGACGCGGTGGCAAAGGCATAAAAACGGCCTTACCCGGGCGCATCATCATGGGCGGCGGCGGTGGCGGTGGTCATCAGAACAACGCCGCCGCAACGGGAGGAGGTCCCGGTGGCGGTATTATTATGATCACAGCCAACACAATCACGGGCGCAGGCGCTTTCACCACCAACGGTATCAGTGCAGGACCATCCACAGATGATGGCGCCGGTGGCGGTGGGGCAGGCGGTAGTATTGTGTTGGCGTATAATGGCGCTTTGCCCGCTGGTATCACTTTTTCTGCAAGAGGAGGCGATGGGGGCAATGAAACATTCCTGGCACGGCATGGTTGTGGCGGCGGCGCAGGCGGTGGTGTGATCATCACCAGCACGGCAGCAGCGGCAACGGATGTAGCAGGCGGTATGCGCGGCCTCTCTAACGGAACAGAATGGGGTGCATTAGACGGTGAACCCGGTATGGTGATGAATACGGATCTTATGCCGCTCTTTCCCACCAGTACCAGTCTGCCGGTATTGGAAGTAGTACCGGATGCCGTTGTTTGTGCGCCTGCTACCGTTGACATTACCAGCGCTGCCATTATTACCAACCGCAGCCAGGGACCGCAATATGAGCTGAGCTACTGGACTGACCCCATTACCACTGTTCCTGTGGCTAATCCCCGCGCGATTGATCAATCAGGCACTTACTATATCAGGATATTCAACAACAACACCCGTTGCGAGCGCGTAGCGGCGGTACAGGTAACCGTTCACCCCCAGCCGGTGATCACACTGGGCACAAGCGATACCAGTGTTTGTGCGCCTGGCAGGGTGGATATTACCAGTCCGGCTATTATTGCCAGCCGCAGCCAGGGACCTGAATACGAGCTGAGTTACTGGACAGACGCCGCGCTGAGCATCCCACTGGTCAATGCGCGGGCCGTGGATCAGACAGGCAGGTATTATATCCGCCTGCTGAATACCAATACCGGATGCGACACCGTCACAAGTGTCCAGGTAACTATTCATCCATGGCCGCTGCTCACCTTACAAACCAATGATACGGCGCTTTGTGCGCCCGCTACAATAGATCTTGCCAGTACGGCGGTTATCCGTTACCGTGACCAGGGACCGCAATATACACTGAGCTTCTGGGCAGATGCCGCTGCTACGATACCGGTAGCCAATCCGGCCGCTATCGGCCGATCAGGAACGTATTATATCAGGTTATCGAGCAGCGTTAGCAGTTGTGTGACAGTGGCAGCTGTACAGATCACCATCCGCCCGCAACCTGTACTAACGTTAACGGCTACTCCGCCTTCCTGTACGGGCAGCAACAATGGTATCATCATCCCGGCTGCAGCCAACGGTACCGCTCCTTACCAGTATAGCAGCGACGACGGGCTTAACTGGCAGGACAGTATAGCGGCCAATCTGCCAGCGGGCACTTATCACATACTGGCGAGAGACAGTTATGGTTGTATATCACCATCTGTATCAGCTGTGCTGAACGATCCTCCGCAGCTTACACTGCGGGAAGATACGCGCGGACATGCAGATGTAACCTGCAACGGCATCAGCGACGGACAATTACAGTTTGCTGCGGCAGGTGGCACTAACGGATACCAGTACACGATCATGTCTGATGCGGGTGAAGACATTAGCAATACTACCGGCCGTTTTACCGGCCTGCCTGCCGGACGGTATACCGTCACCGTAACAGATGCGGCGCAATGCAGTGAGCGTACGGAGGCAGTGATACAGGAACCGCCACTGCTAAGTGCAGCGCTGATAGCGAAGGATAACCTGGATTGCGATGCGCATCCCCGGGGAAAGATCTCACTGAGCGCCAGCGGTGGCGTACCACCTTACTGGTTCAGTACAGGAGAGAGCAGCTGGCAGCGCGACAGCGTGTTTAAGGACCTGGCTGCGGGCGTTTATACGCTCAATGTAAGGGACGGCAATAACTGCCTGAGCGCCCCGTTGTCTGCGGAAATTGAAATAGGTGATGAATGCGAGATGTTATTTCCCAATGCGTTCTCCCCGAATGGAGACGGGGTGAATGACCTGTTCCGTCCCAAATATTATAAACGTGTCAGCAATTACCGCCTGACGGTTTATAACCGCTGGGGCGCGTTGATCTTCCAGAGCAATGATCCCGCAACAGGTTGGGACGGGCAATTTAAAGGTGTACTGGCAGAGACGGGGACATTTGTGTGGGTGGCAGCGTTTACCAACCGGAGCGGACAGCCCCAGGTGATGAGGGGTACGGTTACGTTGGTGAAGTAGATGGGTGTTCCCCGGCTGTTGCACTTACATGGCACTCGCTAAGCACTGATGCGGCTACCACATGAAACAACCGCCGGGTAAACGTCTTGTAAGCGTCTTGTAAATGTCTATTGAAACTCAATGCTTTGTGGAGCTGAGGTGGACTTGAGCTGGCGTTCAGGCGGAGAACAGTTTGAGGTTAGTTGGAGGTTTGGAGTTGGAGGTTTGGGGTTGGTTGGAAGGTTGAGCAGTTAAAAAAGCAATGGCAGATAAATAAAAGGTGGTGGCTGGGAGGTAGAAAAGGCGGGCTATTGGCGCAAGTGGATATAGGTTTCCCGGGAGCTGGGCGCTCAAAACGGCAGGGAAAAGAATAAAATGTTATTAGTATTACAGAAGGCTACACAGGGCTGCCTGGCCCTCGTAATGAGGGGATAGGTGTTGCAGGGTTGCAGTATCTCTTAGCCCGGATTGCGGTAACAGCAGAACAGGCGTTACTGCCCGTGATAGAAGTCTCATTTGCGGCATATTGCCCTGCAATACCCCGTTTACGGAACACGAAACGTTTACGAAAAGCTTTAGTGGTAAAGGCAGATTCCCTGAGTTCTTCTGCAGGTACTTCCATGCTGATCACATCAGCGGCCATGTAGCGGCGGTCGCCGGAGGGAGTGAGGACGCCGTTACAGGCTTTAAAAGAGCGGTATTGCAATATGACCATAAGGGTGCCTTCACCGTCAAGCGGTACGTGCAGGGCCATGCCGTTAAAAGGCTTGTCTTCATCCAGTTCGATAATGGCGCTGGCAGCTTCGGTACTGATCACCCGGTTTTCAGCAAAGCTGATGCGGGTGGCAATGAGGCGTAGTTCTACATGGGTATTATTGCCCTGCAGGAGCAGTTCCTGTGCGGGGATGTGCAGGGTGCCGTTTGCGGTGAGCACCGGCGGGACCAGGAACAGTTTTTCTATGCCGGTATGGCGGTTAAAGTGGAAGCCCTGCAGGTTTGGAAGCTGATCCGGTCCGGACTGGATAAAAAGCTTATTAAGACGGTTCACCAATGTGCCGTCATACCGCATATCCAGCTGGGGGCGGACTGCCTTACGCAGCAGCTTCCCTTTGCGGCTGGCCATGCCAAAGCGGCGGGCAGCACGCTTCGTCGCGGCCGTCTGCCTTACTTTGTGCGGCATGTTGCGGAGAAAGTATTTCCCGTTTCTGCGGTAACCGATCACGGTATCCAGTCTGCCGGTAAATTTAAGTTCACCTGTTTGAAGCGCCATAACATCACTTTTCAGTAAAATTACAGGATCCCCCGGTCAAAAATCTTGATCCAGATCATTAAAATGGGGGTAGGGACAGGTGTCAGACTGCTATTGCTGGCTTACTTTTTATTATTCAGGTACCTTTCTATGGCTAAACCTACCGTGTAGGACTCTTCGGTTTCCTTGTCAAGACCGGATTCAAACCAGTGATTGGCGCCTTCGTTATCCTGCCTCAGCTGGATCTGCAGTTTTCTCGGGGGGAACTCTACGGAAAAGTGGTTTTCCGGATCTTCTGTCACCTTGAGGGTGCCCTGGTAATATGGAACCTGAAATGTATGCATAGTTGAAAGATTTAAAACGTCTTTATGTGCCTTCAATATCCGTTCCAAGGCTGCAGCCGGCGTTGCCATACACTGCAGGCATCGCATGGTTGCTGGTATGCCATCCTATTTATAACGTTTTAAGGGCCGATCCTGTTTATGTACAAAATGGGGAGCCCATCAGAAAGCTTCGTCTATCATCTCCCTGTTCAGTACCGCTCCTGCTGCGGATCCCGTTGCAACCGCGTTGGCAACGGAGCGCATAGCGCCGGCATTATCGCCGCAGGCATATATTCCCGGTATATTGGTGCGCTGCATCGCATCTACTTTCAGCAGTCCATGTTCCGTAAGCTCGCAACCCAGGCTGACAGGTATATCTGAGTGCTGCTCAAATTGCGGCCTTGCGTAGATAGCTTTCAACGGGAATGCAGACCCGTCTCTGAAGCGGATTTGCTGCAGCTGGCCCTTATCGTGCTCAAAACTGTCAATCACTGTTTCAACGATGTTAATTTGGTGACTGCGGATCTTTTCCGCCTGTTCTGCAGACAGGATGGAAGGCCCGTTGGTGAAGATGGTCAGGTCTTTGGTCCAGTTGCTGAGCAGTTTTGCATATTCAAAGGCGCCATCCCCATTGGCCAGGATGCCGGTGCGTTCCTGTCTTACTTCATAACCGTGGCAATAGGGGCAGTGTATGACGGTAATGCCCCAGCATTCGGCAAAGCCTTTAATATCCGGCATAATGTCGCGGACGCCGGAGGCAAATACCAGTTTCTTTGCGGTAAAGCGCGCACCCGCCTGTGTGCGGATCTCAAACCCACTGTCGGTTTTGCTGCCGCTGATGGCCAGGCCTTCATAGAAACGGACCGTTGGATAAGCAGCCACCTGCGCTTTTGCCAGGGCAGACAGCCCGGCAGGCGTTTGTCCGTCGCGGGTAAGGAAATTATGGGAATGGGGCGTTTGCCGGTTACAGGGCTTCCCGCTGTCAATTACCAGTACATTTCTCAGGGCACGGCCAAGGCTCATGGCTGCTGAGAGGCCGGCATAACTGCCGCCGGTGATGATCACATCAAAATCATAATTGTTCGTCATAGGTTAACAAAGATAAGTATTATCGCAACTATGTTGCAAATAAATTTGGACGAGACCGGGTATTGCAGCTTTTATCTAAAATGCTATATTTAGCTGGATTTAGGGACCAATACATGTTGAAGCGATATTACCTACAAATTCCACTGTTACTGCTTTTGCTGCACATTACCTATGCACAACAGCCTGCCTATGAGTTTTCTTCACTGAACATCAATAACGGGCTTTCCAACAACCAGATCAACGCTATCTACAAAGATGCGAGAGGCTTTATGTGGTTTGGTACCATGAGCGGGTTAAACCGCTATGACGGCTATAGCTTCAAGATCTTCCGGCACAGCCAGGGAGATTCTCTTTCGCTGAATGATGACTACATTGACGGCATTTACCCCGCGCCCAATAAGCGCATATATATTAAAACCCGCAACGGGGATAACCTGTACGATCCCGTAAAAGAGCAGTTTGCTGATGCGGCGGTATGGCTGCGGCAAAACAGGCTGCCCACTTTTGGCGTAACCTGCATCCGCGAAACACCTAAGCGCTGGTGGGTGGCTTATGCAGATTCGGGCTTATACAGGTTAGACAGCGGCCAGCTGGCGCAAAAGGTGGCATTGTCCCACAAGAACGCAAAGCTGGCAGACATCTGCACGATAGGGCAGGAGCGGCTGGGCGTATTGTACATGGATGGTTTCCTGGAGATACTGGATGTGCGCACCGGGAAGGTAACCGCCGCCGCAGATGTGGCGACCGGGTTCATACATAAGCCACCACTATTGTTACGCCTGTTTGCAGACGCGCAGGAAGACCTCTGGATCTATATGCCGGGTACCGATTTCGGCGTGGTGTACTACAATCCGGCCACGGGTATGGTTAAACGATTATTCAGCAAGGACAAGGTGTTGAATAATGACATTGTGAACAGCATTGTACAGGACAACCAGGGACTGATATGGATCGGTACCGATCATGGCGGCATCAATGTGATCAATAAAGCAGACTTCAGCTCACGCTTCCTGATGAACCGGGAAGAAGACGCCAGCAGTGTTGCGGAAAATGCCATCTACGCCATGTTCAAAGACACGCTCGGCATTATCTGGTGCGGCACGTATAAAAGAGGCATCAGCTATTTTGCAGAGAATACGAAGAAATTTGGTTTATTCAGGCATAAACATGCGGATAGTAAAAGCCTGCCCTACAATGATGTTAACTGCTTTGCAGAAGATAAAAAAGGCAACCTGTGGATCGGCACCAACGGCGGCGGACTGATATACTTTGAACGCAGCACCGGGAAGTTTACCCGTTATCAGCATAATCCTGCAGACAATAACAGCATCAGCAGCAATGTGGTATTAAGCCTGTATATAGATCATTACGAGAACCTCTGGATAGGCTATTACTTTGGCGGTATGGATTTCTTCAGCAATGGGAAGATCACGCATTACCGCCATGATGACAATAATCCCAACAGCCTGGCCAACAAGACCGTCTGGAAAATATACCGCGATCAGCGGAACAATTTCTGGGTAGGCACCCTGGGTGGTGGACTGGACCGCTTTGATCCGGGCAACAACATCTTTTACCATAATCATGTGAACCTGCCCAACTCTGTTCACAGCAACTTTATTTCCGCGATGACGGAAGATGCTGACGGCAACCTGTGGATAGGTACTGCCTATGGTATTGACGTGCTGGATAAGGCCAAAGGCATCTTTGTACATTACCTGGCGGCTACCCACCAGCTGGGCAATGATAATGTAAGCTCCCTGCTGCGCGATGCCAGGGGCAACATCTGGGCCGGTACCCGGGATGGGCTCAGTGTGTTTGATCCGCAGACGCAGCGCTTCCATACTTTCCGTATGGCAGATGGTTTGCCAGACAATAACATTATGTGCATCCTGGAAGATGATGCGCATCACCTTTGGGTAAGCACAACAAATGGGCTGAGCAAGATCACGGTTAAACAATCGCCCGGAGGTATCGCCATTCACTGCCGTAACTTCGATGAGGAAGACGGGCTGCAGGGCAGGGCTTTCAACATCAACGCCGCACTGAAGCTGCGCACCGGCGAACTGGCATTTGGCGGGGCAGACGGCTTCAATATCTTCCGGCTGGAGGATATACAACAACACAAGGAGGCGCCGCCGCTTGTTTTTACCAGCCTGCAATTATTCAATAAAACCATCGGGGTAAATGAAAAGCTGCACAATCATGTGATCCTGCCTGCTGCATTGCCCGAGACAGAAGAGATCAGGCTGCGGTATAACGAGAATGACTTCTCTATTGATTTTGCCGCGCTGAGCTTTGTCAATGCAGACAAGAACCGTTACGCCTATATGCTGGACGGTTTTAATAAAGAATGGCAGACAACGGATGGGAAGTCCAGGCGGGTCATCTATACCAATGTGCCGCCGGGGAATTATACCCTGCGGTTAAAATCGGCCAACGAGGACGGCGTATGGAACGAGAAAGGCATTTCCCTGCAGATCAGGATATTGCCCCCGTTCTGGAAAACACCGCTGGCCTACATCATCTATACCGTACTGGTATTCCTGCTGCTCTTTTTCTCCCGGAAGATGGTGATCCGGCGGGCGCATATGCGTTTTGCCCTGCAGCAGGAAAGGATGGAAGCACAGCGGCTGCACGAGCTGGATATGATGAAGATCAGGCTGCTCACCAATGTGAGTCATGAATTCAGAACACCGGTATCCCTTATACTGGCTCCGCTGGAAGAACTGCTGAAACATACCCGGGAAACAGATCATCAGCAGAAACTGCAACTGGTACGCACCAATGCCAAAAGGCTGCTGAACCTGGTGAACCAGCTGATGGACTTCCGCAAGATGGAGATGAAAGAGCTGAAGCCAGACCCCACCAGGGGCGACGTAGCCGTTTTTGTAAAAGAGGTGGTGCAGTCTTTCAGCGACCTGGCGGAGCGTAAACAGGTATCCCTTTCCTACCAATCCAATTGCGAGCATTTATACACCTATTTTGACCACGATAAACTGGAACGCATCCTGTTCAACCTCCTGTCAAATGCATTCAAATTTACCCCCCGGGAAGGCGCCGTTACCGTAAACGTGCAGGTAACAGCTGCCGACGGCAAATCCCGGATGGAAATAAAAGTGGAGGATACAGGCATCGGTATTCCAAAAGAAAGACAGGACAAGATCTTTGAACGCTTTTTCCAGAGCGATACACATACCGGGCTGGTAAACCAGGGCAGCGGTATCGGACTGGCCATTACCAGGGAATTTGTGAAGCTCGCCAACGGCGTTATGACCGTGGAAAGCGAGGAAAATAAGGGCAGTTGTTTTACCGTTACACTCCCCTTTGAACGGTCGGACGCCCCGCCTGATGCGATGCCTGCAACGTTTGATCCCCCCCGGGAAGTGGTATTGTCTGCATTACCGGCTGTATCAGACAAGGTGGAAAGGAAAGAGCAGACCATCTTACTGGTGGAAGATAATGACGATTTCCGCTTTTACCTGAAAGAGAACCTGAAAGCGTTCTATGATATCATCGAAGCGCCGGATGGCAAGTCGGGATGGCAAAAGGCTTTATCTGCCCATCCGGACCTGGTAGTGAGCGACATCAACATGCCGCAGATGGATGGGATGGAGCTTTGCCGCAAGATCAAGAACGATAGCCGTACCCGCCATATCCCGGTGATCCTCTTAACAGCCATGTCAGGAGAGCAGGAGCAGCTGCAGGGACTGGAGGCCGGAGCGGTAGACTATATGGTAAAGCCCTTCAATTTTGAGATCATGCTGTCCAGGGTGAGGAATATCCTGAACAGACAGGCGCCCGTGAAACTGGTGGTAGGATCATCATCTGTTGCCGGCGACCGTCCTGTATCAGCCGATGAGAAGTTCCTGCAAAGGGCCCTGGAGATCGTGGAAAAACAGTTGTCTAATGCGGATTTCTCTGTAGAGGAGCTGAGCCGCGAACTTTGTATGAACCGGGTTTCTGTTTACCGGAGGATCTTTTCCATTACCGGCCAGACACCGGTAGAGTTTATCAGAACCGTACGGCTGCGGAAAGCGGCACAACTGCTGGCGCAAACAGAGATGAATGTAACGGAAGTGGCGTATGAGGTAGGGTTTAATAATCCGAAGTATTTTGCGAAATATTTTAAGATAGCGTATAAGATGTTGCCGTCGGCGTATGCGAGTGCGATGAGGAAGGTTTAATATTTAAAGTGTAAACTTTAAGGTTCGTTGGAGTTAGGACGTTCGATGGTTGGTTTTATATCCTATGTTTGAATTTCCCACACCTGGTAGATCTTTAACTCTTCAAATCTGTAAATTGTTGCCATTTTAAAGAGGTTAACACTTCTTGAAGGTAAGGCATTGTCCCAATAGCTTCAAAATTAAGGGCCTGGTTTTACCTCACCTCTTCACTTTCAACAAACCTCAAATTTCAAACTCAGACTTTCCCGCAACCATCCATCCCCCAAAAAGTAACATTCCATACCCCTGCTGCAACATTCCATCCCAAAGGAATAAACATACCCCTACCATGATTATCAATGACTAAGAATACTTTTAGCAGGTCGTTAAATGAGACATTCCACTTATGAAATAATGCAGTGAACCAGTAAACCGAAATCTATCAGATCGCTCATTTTTTATTAAAACTCAATCTTCCACGCTATGCAAAAAGCCAATTATGCAGGAAGATCATACCTGCTCATGTGGGTACTGATCGCTGTTTGGGCATTCGCTATGCCTGCACAGGCGCAAAACCCTTCCGCAGGAAGCGGAGGACGCAAAATCTCCGGTACCGTTACCATGCAGGGTACCGGCAGACCTATACCCGGTGCGGCTATTATTGTTAAAGGTACAAAACACGCTGTTGCTTCCGATGAAAATGGCAATTTCACGATCCAGGCTGAACCGGATCAGATTATCAGGGTCACATCTATGGGATTCTCTCCAAGAGAGATGAAGGCCGGCACTTCAGGCACCATCAACATCATGCTGAATGAAGACATGCGCCAGTTAAATGATGTGGTGGTAGTTGGCTATGGTAAAATGAAGAAAACAGACCAGAGCAGCGCACAGGTGTCCATCAGCTCCGCAGACATCAACCGCACGGTGAACACCACTATCGACCAGGCCTTGCAGGGAAGGGCTGCCGGTGTTTATGTAACGCAGAACTCCGGTCAGCCAGGCGGTGGTATCTCGGTGAACATCCGCGGGGTAAACACCCTCAGCGGCACCAATGAACCGCTCTATGTAATAGATGGTGTACAGATGCAGCCATCTACCGTTGCTTATGGCGCCACCAGCTCCAGCAATCCACTGGCAGGCATCAACCCCGCAGATATCGAGTCTTTCGAGATCCTGCAGGGACCATCCGCCACCGCGGTATATGGTTCACGCGCCACCAACGGCGTAATTCTTGTAACCACCAAAAGAGGGAAGGCCGGTCAGATCAAACTGAGCTACAACTACCTCTACTCGCTCCAGGAGAGACCGGACGAGCTGCCTACCATGAACCTGCGCCAGTTTGCGGAAATGAACAACGAGATTGCGGCATTGCTGAACCGTACGCCAACAGCAGAATTCCAGAACCCCGCCGTATTGGGTAATGGTACCAACTGGCAACACTCGCTGTTCAAACAGTCGCCGTTGCATAAACACCAGGTAACAGTGAGCGGCGGATCAAACAACACCACTTACTATATGTCCGGCGAATATTTCAAACAGGACGGGGTGGCCATCGGTTCCAACTTCAACCGTTACTCTTTCCGCCTGAACCTGGACAACCAGGCGTTTAAATGGCTGAAGCTAAGCACATCGCTCAATTTCTACCAGACAAGAGAAAAGCTGGCGGCTACCAGTGAAGATGTAATCAGGAATGCCATTAACCTGGCCCCCAATATCCCGGTAAAGAACCCGGATGGTACCTGGGGCGGCGCTACTACCAATGAATACGGCAGCAATGCCAAATTTGCGCCCCTGAACCCCGTAGCCATCGCCAACCTGGTAACCAACAGCTTTAAAAAGACCGGTGGCCTGGGTGGCGCCAGTGCGGAAGTGGCCATCATCAAAGGCCTGACCTTCCGTACCAGCTTTAACGGCAATTTTGAATATGGAGACGGCAGCCGCTTCACACCTACTTACACTCTCGGGTATATCACCAATGAAAAAGCGAGCCTGGCCATCAACAACTCCCGGAACTTTTACTGGAACCTGAATGAGCTGTTGCAATACAATACAGAAACAGGCAAACACAGTATAGGCGTAATGGTGAGCCACGAAGCGCAGGCCTGGAACTACCAGAGCTTTTCTGCCCAGCGCACAGGCTTTGCAAGTAACGATATCCAGTCGCTGAACCTGGGAGACGCGGCAGGACAAACCACAGGCAGCGCTAAGGGCTCCGGCGCGCTGGAATCTTACCTGGGACGTATCAACTATACCTATGACAATAAATACATCCTGCAGCTGGCAGGAAGGGCAGATGGTTCCAGCAATTTCGGACCGGAGAACAAATGGGGATACTTTCCTTCCATATCAGCCGCTTGGAGAATTTCGCAGGAGCCTTTCATGAAAGACATCGGCTTTATCAATGACCTGAAGATCCGTGCTGAATATGGTACTACCGGTAATACCGGTAGCGGCGGCGCACAGTATGCCGCGCTGAATGCCGTTACAACGCCCTGGGGCGCCGGCTTCCGTACCGGTCAGTATGGCAATGCGGGCATCAAATGGGAGTCTACCGAAACCAGGAATATTGGTTTCAACCTGAGTATGCTGGGCGACAGGATCCAGCTGGAAGGCGATTTCTATGTGAAGAAAACCGATAACCTGCTGATGCCTAACCCGCTGCCCGCCTACATGGGCACACAGGGCGAAGGCGGCATCAATCCGCCTGTTGTGAACATCGGCGCCCTGCAGAACAAAGGTTTCGGCCTTACGCTGAATACGGTAAACATCAACAGCAAGGCTGGATTCACCTGGAAGTCCAATTTCAATATCTCCTCTTTTAAAACAAAGATCACGAAGTTCTATTCCGATGCGGCATTCCTGTCTAAGACAGCCTGGTATATGAACAACTTTGCAGAACGTTCCGTGGTGGGTGAAGCGCCGTGGCAGTTCTATGGATATATCGCAGAAGGCATTTTCCAGTCTGAAGATGAGATCAACAAAAGCGCTATCCCTACACAGTCAGACGGCACCCGCCTCCCGGTACAACAGGACGGCGGCGTGTGGGTAGGCGATATCAAATACAAAGACCTGAATGGCGATGGCCTTATTGATTCAAGAGAACCAGACCTTTATTGGTAACCCCTGGCCCAAATTCACTTTCGGATTTACCAATACTTTCTCTTATAAAGGTTTTGATCTGAGCATACTGGTAACGGGTGCGCAGGGTAATGACATCTATAACTACCTGCGTTTTGAGAATACCAATCCCAATAACATCAACCTGGGCAGGAACCTGTTGCAGGAAACCTTCAATTATGCAAGAGTAACTACGGATGCCGGCGGCGCTGCTGTATTGCAGAACCCGGGCGCTACCGTTCCCCGGATAGTGGGCACGGATGTAAATGGCAATGGTAACCGCTTTACAAACCTGTTTGTAGAAGATGGTTCTTACATCCGCATCAAGAATGTGCAGCTGGGTTATAATATCCCGCGTTCGCTGATCAGCCGCCAGCAGGTGGTGAAAGCCATCCGTCTCAGCATCGGGGTGCAGAACCTGCACACCTTCACCAAATACAAAGGATATGACCCTGAAGTGGGCGCTTACCTGGGTAAAGAGGTGCAGCTCAACAGCCAGTTCATTGGCGTAGATGCAGGCCGTTATCCCTTAACCAGGTTGTATACCGCCAGCGCAGCAGTTGATTTCTAAACAAAAAAAGTACACATCATGAAGAAGCTTCATTCTAAAATATACCTGGCAGCACTGGCATTCTGCGGAATGCTGAGCAGCTGCAGCAAGGATTTCCTCAACAGGCCGCCGGAAGATGCGATCGTAGACGCTAATTTCTTCCAGACTACAGACCAGGTATTGGCAGGTACCGCGCCGCTGTATAACATTGTATGGTTTGCCTATAACGACAAGGCATCGCATGGTATAGGCGATGGAAGGGCCGGTATCCTGATGTCTGGTTCCTATCAGCTGGAAAACATCCGTATGCAGACAACAGACGTCACGCCGGAAGTGTATAGCTCCTGGACAGCGTTCTTCAATGTAGTGGCACAATCCAACATGGCCATCAGCAACATCAGCAAATATACAGCGGCTTCCGTTCCGGATAATATCAGGCAGGCAGCCATTGGCGAAGGACGCTTTATGAGAGGACTGGCGTACGCTTACTTAGTGCAGAACTGGGGACCAGTGCCCATTATCACGGATAACAATGTGCTGCTGACAGATACTTCCATTACCAGGAATACCGTGGAATCTGTATGGGAATTCATCATCCGCGATCTCCGCTTTGCTGCGAACAACCTGCCTGCTACGCCTTTGCAGAAAGGACGCCTGACCAAATGGGCGGCAGAAGGTATGCTGGCCAAAATGTACCTGACACGCGCCGGTGTAGGGGGCAGCGGTACCCGTAAACAGGCAGACCTGGACAGCGCTGCATGGTTTGCAAAAGATGTGATCAGCAACAGCGGCGCCACACTGATGAGCAATTATGAAGACCTGTTCCTGATGAAGAACAACAATAACCCGGAAAGCCTGTTTGCTTTGCAATGGAAATACGATGGCGACTGGGGCACACAGAACAGCGTACAGGCCTTCCTGGCATACGGCTCTGAAATAACCGGTTTTGGTGATGGCTGGGGCGGCGACCTGGGAGGTTCCCTGGAGATGCTGCGGCGATATTCAGCAAATGACAAACGCCGCAAGGCCACATTCATGTACCCGGGCGATCACTATGCCTATATTCACCAGGCAGTAGATGATCCCAATAACCCCGGTAAAAAGATCATACAGGAACTGCAGGTGCCCTGGAATTATGTGGGCACAGAAAGATACAATACCCGTGCCTGGGTGAAAAAGTATGTAGTAGGCCGCCCGGAAGACAATGACGGCAAAGTTACACAACAGCATACCGAGATTAACACCTATATGCTGCGCCTGGCGGATGTATACCTGCTGTATGCAGAAGCACTGATGGGCAACGCTGCTACCACTACCAATGCAGAAGCGCTGAAATACTTCAATGCGGTGCGTACCCGGGCAGGGCTGGATGCGAAGACCAGCATCAGTGCAGATGATATTTTCTATGAAAGAAGACTGGAGCTGGCAATGGAAGGGCAGGCCTGGTATGATGTTGTACGCTTGCATTACTACAATCCCACCAGGGCGCTGACGATTCTGAGCCAGCAGGACAGGGGTACTTACCGGATAGTGCCCAATGCGGCAACGAATGCCACATCCTGGACAATCACTTCTGATACGCCGGCCACGTACCCGGTAACAGAAAGTAATTTCTACCTGCCTTACCCAGCTGCGGAACTAACGGCAGCGCCTAACCTCCGTAAACCGCCGGTGCCTTACCAGTTCTAATCTAAAAATGAAAACGTTATGACTAAACATATTCTGATTGCCATTATGTGCTGCCTGGTCTTCGCCTTTTGTAAAAAGGACGAAGTGTCCGCACCGCCGCTTATCAGCAGCGTAAGCCTCCTGGACCCTGCGAAGCAGGACAGCGCCTTCAATGAAACACTGCCAGGCACCCTGATACTGATCACAGGTAGTAACCTGGGCGGGATCGTCAATATTTATTTTAACGGGCAGCCTGCCTACTTTAATCCAACATATAACACCAACACGCACCTGATCGTCACGATACCCGGCAACGCACCAACGGAGGCTACTGATCCCAATGTGCCGAATAACATCCGTGTTGTGACCACGCATGGTGAAACGTCTTATTCGTTTGTACTGACCATTCCACCACCCGCTATCAGCGCTATCTCCAATGAGAACGCATTACCCGGAGATTCGCTCGTCATCTGGGGGAACAGCCTTTGGCTGATAGACAAGATCATTTTCCCGGGCGGGAGAGAAGTGACCGATTTCAATGCTGATGCCGCAGGCACCCGGGTGGGGCTGATCATGCCAGACCTGGGCAGCGATACGGGCAGGCTGATCATACAGGCTAAATACGGCATTGCCAAATCTGACGGTCCGCTGAACGATCATCAGAGCGGTGACGTGATCAGTAATCTCACCAACTGGGAAGACGGGGAGACCGCCATCTTTAACTGGGCCTGGTGGGGCGCCAACAGAACAGATGATAAGAGCCTTTTCCCCGGCACCAGGGGCGCCTACCTGCAGAACATCTTCGGTGGCGTTGGCGCTAACAATGGTGCCTGGTGGGACGGCAACCGATCCGGCAATTTCACGGACGTGAGCACGATATTCGATGCCAGTATCATGACCAGACAGGCGGCTGATTACGCGCTGAAGTTTGAGATCAATACCAAAGAGCCCTGGACGGCGGGTATCAACGTACTGCGTATGGGCGAAGAGTATGCGTACCGCTTCATGCCATGGGCCAGCGCTACCACCGGCGTATTTGACACTGAGGGCAAATGGCAGACCGTGACCGTACGCTTATCTGATTTCAAAAAAGCCGATAACGGTATAGAAGGCACCGGCGCCAATGCCGCTGTAATGGGCGACCTGTTAAAGGCAGGAGGCGTTGTGGCCTTCACTTACCGTTACATCACCGAGGATGCTCCTGTAGACGTGCATAACACTGCCTACGATAATTTCAGGATAGTTAAAATAAGATAGCACAAAACAGTGGTCAATGAAAAAAATAACAGGAGTCTGGTTGTCATGCATGGTATTCGCACTCGCAACAGCTTGCAGCAAAAGAAAACCCGACAAATATTCGGGTGATGACAGCGGGAAAGATACTACAGGCGTCGTGGTCACCAAACCTGCAGATCCGCAGACGGCGCCCGGTATTGGCTTTTTCCTGGAAGGGTGGAAGGAGAAGAAGTTTACGGCGCCGGCTGCCACTGAAGCAGCCGCGCCAACTTCTGCCGCATACACCGTTACCATAGATGCGTCCACGGTAGTAACAAAAATATCCCCGGCGCTGTTCGGCAACAACAGCAACCTGTATATGAGCCAGATGGTGACGGAGCCCGTATTGCTGCAGCATATCACCAACCTGCACCCTGGCATCATCCGGTTTCCGGGCGGGAACCTGAGCAGCGTGTACTTCTGGGATGCCGCTCCCGGCAATCCCCCGGCAGATGCGCCGGCACAGCTCAAAGACGCCAACGGGAACAATATCGATCCCGGTTATTGGTGGGGAAATAATACGGCCGGCTGGACTTTGTCGCTGGACAACTATTACAGCATGCTGCAGCAAACCGGCAGTGAAGGCATCATTATCGTGAACTATGGCTACGCCAGGTATGGTACAGGAACAGACCCGGTGGCAGCTGCAGCACATCTGGCTGCAGATTGGGTACGCTATGATAAGGGGCGTACCCGCTACTGGGAGATCGGCAATGAAAGCAACGGTACCTGGCAGGCGGGGTATCGCATTGATGTGTCACAGAATAAAGACGGGCAGCCGATGATCATCAGCGGCGACCTGTACGGACGTCACTTCCGGGTATTTGCTGATTCTATGCGTAAAGCTGCCAGTGAGACCGGGAAGATCATCTACATTGGCGCACAGCTGCTGGAGCATGAACCGGCTTCCTGGGCCACGCCTACGGATAAGGAATGGAACAATGGCGTATTAAAACAGGCCGGCAGTGTAGCCGATTATTTCATAGTACACAGTTATTATACGCCTTACAATACCAATTCCAATCCGCCGGAAATACTGGCGTCTGCGGCAACAGTGACCAGGAACATCGCCGATTATGTGGCGGCTTCTGCTGCTGCTGCAGGCGTTGCTATGAAACCGGTGGCACTGACAGAGTGGAACATCTTTGCGGTAGGTTCGCAGCAGATGGTATCACAGGTGGCCGGCATGCATGCTGTGATGGTGTTGGGAGAGCTAATGAAGAACAAATTTGGGATGGCCAGCCGCTGGGATCTTGCCAATGCCTGGGAGAATGGTAATGATCACGGCCTCTTCAGCCAGGGAGAGTCAGCTTCGGGGGAAGTCAGGTGGACACCGCGGCCTGCGTTTTATTACCTATACTTCTTCAGCAGGTTCCTGGGCGACCGTTATGTAAATGCAAGTGTATCCGACAGTAATTTGAACATTAACGCGTATGCCTCTACGTTCAGCTCAGGGGAGGTATCTGTTACACTGGTGAACAAAGGCACTACTGCCCGTAACGTACAGCTGGCGTTTAAAAACTTCCATCCCGGTAAAAGGTTCTATTGGTATGTATTAACGGGAGGAGACGGAGGCGCCGGCTTTTCGCGCAAAGTATCCGTGAATGGCAGCGGGCCATCCGGCACAGCCGGCGGACCCGCTGATTATACTATGTTAAAGGCTTACACGGCGGATACCCAGGCGGGCATCCGGGTCACCTTGCCGCCGATGTCTGTAGTGTTTATGGTTGTAGATAAATGATGAGCCCTGTGTAGATAGCGAAATGGGGTGCTCTTCCGGGCGCCCCTTTTTTTGGTCTATAACGGACGCTGTTAAGCATTCATTTTCCACTCCTGATAAGCCGCCGGCATGCAATGGCCGCAGGGCCGGTAACCTGCATGTATGGCTTCCGTTGCTGTTGCAAAGAAGACGCGGTTCTCCGCTTTCATCTGCTTACCGGAGCTGCAGGAAAGGCGGCCATAGATTTTTAGTTTTCTATGCCCGCCAAGTGTAATACGCCGCTGACGAATGAGCGAATGAAGTATACGCTGGCGGAGGAGAGGATGGCCGCTCAGTTCAGTATGGCGTATCATCAGCTTAATGCATCGTGAAAAATAATTCCCAGGGTGTACCGGTGCCCGGTATGCACAGGGCTTACACCGTGTTTCATATTTACACGGTAATAACCTTTTGCACCTTTGGCGGGCCGGAAATTAGTGGTGAACAACAGCATATCGCCCCGGCGAGGCTGCAGCACGATCGCTTTGGATTGTGCGCGGGGTATCTGCTCCGTCAGTACAAATTCTCCCCCCGTATAGTCATCCCCGGGATCACTCAGGAACAATACCAGCTGCATCGGGAAATAGATATCGCCGTAAAGATCCTGGTGCAGGGTGTTAAAGCCGCCTTCACCATACCGGAGGATCAGCACGGTGGGATGTACCTGGCCGTGATCGTGGCAAAGTTGCTTCAATACATCATGTGTGGCAGGAAAGCGCTGTTCGGTATTCAGCACCTCCATCCATTTGCCGGCGATGGGTGCAATGTGGGGATAGACGGTCTGCCGGATATCATTGATCAATGAAGGCAGGGGATAGCTGAAATACTTGTATTCTCCGGCGCCGAAGCGGTAGCGCTCCATGGAGATGGTTTTGCGGTATAGCTGTTTGTCATGATAGGAGCGGATCAGGTCCGCGCATTCGGTGGTGGTAAGTATGTTACTGATAACAGCGTATCCCTGCCGGTGCATATGTTCCCCCACCTGTTCCCAGTCTTTTTCCTGCAGGCGTTCGATGATACTTTTCATATGTGCGCTTTAGCGCCACAAAATTACAGGGGGCCGGTCTGCAGGGGAACCCGGATCTTGCTATAGGTACCAGATGTGCTCGGGAAGTACGGCAACATTCACGGTATCGCCTTTCTTCAGGCTGGTGGATAACTGTCTTACAGTGATCTTATTTTTTTTGGCAGGCTGTATTTCAATATCGTAGTAGCCGCCCCAGAAAGAAACAGATTGCACCTGGCCGCTGAAGGCGCCGGGTGTATTACCGTTGATGATAAAATGTTCCGGCCGGATGAAGAGGGATTTGCCATCACCTGCAGAGGGAATAAGGTTGTATTTACCCAGCAATCCGGCGGCATATTCATTTACGGGGTGATTGTACACTTCTTCGGGAGCGCCCTGCTGAATGATCTCGCCGTTCCTCATCAGGAACACGGTATCTGCCCATGAGAGAATATCCTGCGGATCGTGGGAGACGAGCATACAGGTAATCTCCAGCTTTTCACCGATGTCGTTGATCACCGTCTTCAGTGTTTGCTTGTGGATCATGTCAAGGTTAGAGTAGGGTTCATCCAGCAACAAAAGACGGGGAGCAGTGGTAAGCAGGCGTGCCAGCGCAATACGCTGCTTCTCTCCACCGGAAAGCTGATCGGTCCGTCGCTGAAGTAAGTGATCAATCTGGCAGATCCTGTAAATATTCTGAGCTTCCTCATCGGTAAGCATATTGGCATAGGAGAGTATTTCATCCACCCGGTAATTATGCCGCAGTTCAAAGTACTGGGAGAGATACGCCACACCGGGATGCCCCGGTATGAGCACCTGGAGCGGACCTTTTACTTTCTGTTCTTCAAAAAACACTTGTCCGCTATCTGGCTGCGCCAGCCCGCTGATCATTTTCAGCAGCGTACTTTTACCTGAACCTGTTTCTCCCGCAATGGCGATGTGCTGAAAGCGTTGTTGTTCGAAGCTGATATCCTTCAGTATAAAAGCTCCATCCTGCTGTTTGCTGATCGCTGATACCTTTAATAAACTCATATGCGTGTGCCCAGGCTGTTTTTGAATGGGGCTAAAATTATAGAATTTTTACTATTTACAATGGGTTAACGATTTATCTGCCTGAATCCCGTTAATTTCCTGCACCAAACCTTGATTTGCTATGGACTTCATGATCACCCATTACCAGATCTCACCATTGGTGCACGGAATAAGAAAGTGCAGGTTTATCTATGCATTGGATGATGGAACCATTACTGTAGTATGTGTGAACGGGCGCAAAAAGATGCAGGACTTTCTCATCAGGTCCGGCGCCATCGAATTGCCTGAAGGTGACAGTATCTATGAAATGGCGAATGAACTACGGCGGATGCTGGGCCATCAGCCGGAAAATATCCCGGAAACAGCCGCTGAGGAATGATTATGGTTTATTGGCTGCAAATGCCTCCAGGTACTTATCTACATACACCTGCTTGGTTTTAAGCTTATACTGCATGACAAAACGGGGATGCTCCAGCGGAATGATCTGTTCAAAAAAATGTTCCCGTTCATTGAGCCCCTGCAGAAATGCCACGTTCTTACCGGTTCCCATACAATAACACACCTTTCTGCTGATACCGAAATCCAGCTGTTGGCGGATACTGTTGACGATCAGTTCGTATACCGCTGCAGTTAGTTCTTTGCTGTCATAATAATTATAGTTTACCACCTTGCCATTGGCAGTATCAGCCGTGAATCCCAGCGGACAAACAGAAGAGATGTAAAAATCTCCATAGAAGGCTTTCACACCTCCGTAAGCATGGATCACATCGTACACGAAAACGGAAGAAGGCTCGTGTGTTTTGAAGCCTTCGATATGGATGCCGCATTCATCCGCAAGGCGTTTGGTGTCACTGAACGGAACGCCTGTAGCGCCGGAACCTAAACGGCCGGGGTTGATGCCCATGATCAGCTGGCGGCCTGCTGTATCGTCATAAAATTTTTTGTAGAACTGTTGCATGACGTCCATAATATGGGCCTGTTCCCTGAAAGGGTTCATGATCCGTATACCAGGCGGCAGCTTTCCTTCAAAGTGCAGGCTTTTATTGAATTGAATCACATGGTCGGCAAATGTGCGCATACTGTTGATGGGTTTGTTCCAAAAATAAACTATTATCTTGCCACATAATAAAATGAAAACCGTATGGAAGAGGAATTAATTGCAGGCGTGGGGTCCCGTGTACAACATTCCCGCTATGGCCCCGGCGTTATTATAGGCGTTAAATATGCCCAGTACCTTGTAACCTTTATGAACAGCGGAATTACAGAGATTGACAAGGATGATCCCCTGTTCGAGGTGCTGCATGCAGCGCATAAGAGTGCAGAGCTCGAAACCATATCACAGGTGGAAACCTCCCTGCTGAAGATCCTGCGTTTGTGGGGTAATATTACGGAGGTGGTACCCATGGGAGAGCGTTGGATAAAGGGCACCATGATCCTGAAACCCTCTGATCCCAACCTGAAACCCAAGGAAGTGCCGCTGGATGTGTTCTTTCACAAGATCGTGATGGTGCGCGACCGCCTGCGTGTACTGGAGCAGCAGATCAATGCGCACAAGGTGCTGAATGATGAAGAAAAGATCAATTTACAGCAATATATCACCCGGATCTATGGATCGCTGACCACATTTAACGTGCTGTTCAGGGAGAAGGAACACTGGTTTACAGGAGAGAAAGGCAGTAAAGAAGATTAAAGATTTGGTTTATTGGTATGATAAGCTTACCTTGCAACCTTACTTTATTTAATTTTTTACAAATGAACACAAAATTTCAAGGAACCGTGAAGTTCTTCAACGAGACAAAAGGCTTTGGCTTCATTAAGCATGATGAATCCAATAAAGAGACTTTTGTACATGTAAACGGACTCATTCACGAGATCCAGGCTGACGACAGAGTTGAATTTGAGCTGCAGGAAGGCAGAAAAGGTATGAATGCTGTTAATGTTAGACGCATAGATTAAGCTTCTTTTAAATACCTAGTTAGAGGTCCCGGTGTTACCGGGACCTTTTTTTATTTCGTGCTGTTAACCTCAGAGGATCAGTTTAAGCCGCTTCAATACCTGGATCAGCACCATGCTGGCAAAGCTGAAAGCGGCTACCAGGTACCAGTCTTCCCCGCTCATATTACGCACATGCAGCACCTCCGAGAATAGGGGGATAAAAAACACGAGCACGGTAATGCCGGCGCTGATACCCAAAGCGATCCACACGAATTTATTCCGGAAGATCTCGTTATTGAACAGGGGTTCATGTGCAGAAGACATGTTCAGTACATGCAGCAGCTGGGAAAAGATCAGTGTGAAAAAGAGGATATTATTGGCCGCTTCAGGGTTTTCAATATCCATCCCGGTAAGGGCTGCGGCCAAAGCGGACGTCGCAATAACGGCGCTATAGCTCCAGATGGCCAGCCACCTCTTCCGGCTGATGATGGGCTGGGCGGGATCGTTGGGCGGTCTCTTCATCACGTCTGCATCGCCTTCTGTTACGCCTAATGCCAGGGCGGGCAATACGTCTGTGATCAGGTTGATGAACAGGATCTGCAGCGCGATCAGCTGGAAGGGCAGATTGAAGGCCGCCGCAATACCGATCACCAGCAGTTCACTGAGATTGCAGGAGAGCAGAAAGGTGATGAAATTGCGAATATTTTCAAAGATCACACGTCCCTGTTCTACCGCGTTGACGATGGAGGAAAAGGCATCATCCTTCAGCACCATGTCGGCCACTTCCTGGGACACCTGTGTGCCACGAATACCCATTGCGATGCCTATATCAGACTTCTTAAGTGCAGGGGCGTCATTCACGCCATCGCCTGTCATAGCCACGATATGACCCTTTTCCTGCAGTACACTGACCAGGTCCAGTTTCTGGCGGGGATCTACACGGGCAAAAACGGCTGCATCAATCCAGCGTTCCTTTTGCTCTTTTGTAAGAGCTTCGTACTTTTCCATTTCCCGGCCATTGATAACCGTTGTGTCACCATCCTCGCTGATCCCCAGCTGTGCTGCAATATTCCGGGCAGTGGCAGGGTGGTCTCCGGTAAGCATGGTTATCTTGATGCGGGCGCTCCTGCACTCCGCTATCACCTGTTTTACATCTGCCCTGGGGGGATCCAGGAATCCAATGAGGCCCAGGAACACCAGGTCCTGCATGAATTGGTCTGTTACCTGGTCCTGTTCTTTCATGGCAAAAGACAATGCCTTGAGCCCTTTCCCGGCCAGCTCTTCCGTACGTTGCAGCCAGCGCTTTTTTTCTTTATCGTCCAGTGCTTTTATCTCTCCGCTGTCCAGCACGTGTGTACAATAATCCAGCAGGGCCTCTGCCGCACCTTTGGCTGTCGCGAAGTAAGTATTGTCCTTTTTATGCAGCGTGCCCATCACCTTTGTTTCCGAATTAAAGGGCGCTTCTTTTTCCTTTGGGTACTTGTTGCGGTATTCGTCCGGATTGGTGTCAGTTTCCCATGCAAATTTAAGCAGGCTTACCTCCAGCGGGTCACCGCTTTCCTTCCAGCCGTCATCTTTCTTTTCCAGGGAGGCATTATTGCATAAGACGGCTACTTCCAGCAGCAGCTGGTAATTCTTACCTGATTTCACCTCCTGCGGCATGTTGCCGGTTAGTTGCGCTCCTTTACCGCCTTTTTCCAGTAGCTGGTCCGGCGGCATTACGATAGCGGCCACCTCCAGGCTGTTCTCCGTAAGTGTACCGGTCTTATCCGTACAGATCACCGTAGTAGCGCCCAGGGTTTCCACTGCAGACAGGCGTTTAACAATTACTTGCTGTCTGGCCATGCGCAGCATACCGCGGGCCAGCGCCAGCGTGGCCACAATAGGCAGCCCTTCCGGAATGGCAGCTACCGCCAGTGCAATGGAGGTTGACAGCATTTGCAGTATGTCTACCTTATTGAGCACCCCAGCCAGGAAAATCACGATCACTATCACAACGGTGATGCCCATAAGACGACGGCTGAAGCCTTCCAGCTTTTTCTCCAGGGGAGTTGCACTGGTGGAAGCGCTTTGCACCATGGAGGCGATATTTCCCAGTTCTGTTTCCATTCCGGTGGCAGTGCAGATGGCGTGTGCGTTCCCATTGCTGACAAAAGTGCCTTTGTACAGCATATTGGTCCGTTCCGCCAGGGGGCGTTTCCTCTTTAATAACCTGTGCACTTTTTTCTACAGGCACAGATTCACCGGTGAGGGCAGATTCGTTTACCTGTAGCTGGGTGGCCTTCACAATGCGGGCGTCTGCTGCCACCACATCACCGGCTTCCAGAAACAGCAGGTCGCCGGGCACAATCTCTTCCACCGGTACTTCAGCAACCTTTCCATTGCGGATCACACGTGCTTTTAACTTTGTCATCTGCCGCAGGGCCTGCATGGAATTCTCTGCCTGGTATTCCATGAAGAAGCCAACAGCTGCATTGACGATAATCACCAGCAGGATGGCGATTGCATCGGCCCATTCTTTAAAGAAGGCAGACAAGGCTGCTGCCGCCAGCAGCAGGTATACTACCGCACTTTTAAACTGGTGCAGAAAAATAAGCCAGGGAGAGATGCGGCGGGTGCTTGCTATTTCATTCCTTCCATACTCTTCCAGCCTTTTAGCCGCATCTTCGGAGGCAAGGCCCTTATCCGGAGTCTGATCTCAGCTCACTGACTACTTCGCTGATATCCTGTTGATAACCGGGCGTTTTTGTGGTTGCCATACCATCAAAAATACAAGCATCATGCTAGAACTGAACACGGTATAGCAGATCGGGAAAGAAACCTACCCGGTATGCCTGTCCCACAGCATTTTTAGCAGTATTGTACCGTTGCATCAGCACATTCTGATTGTTGGTGATATTCTGGAAATCTATGTACAGCGTATGCGACAATTTCCGCCGTGCGCTGTTCAGGCGCAGGCCAAAGCGGGTATCCAGCCGGAAATAGTTGGAAAGCCGTTCACTGTTATAGCGGCTTTCATCCAGTTTCTCCTCATCCGCGGCCAGAGAAGCCGCCAGGTCTGCCGGTGTATAATAGCGCCCGCCGGAGAATGCCGCTTTTATATCCACCGTAAAGGCATTACGGCCATTGCGGCCAACCTTCCATTCCCGGCCGCCAAGTACATTAAACACCGCACGGTTATTAAAGGCAGTGTTCCTTTCTATGCCGTCGCTGCCTTTATAGCGGGCATCAAAGATGGAGGCGGTGGTCAGCAGATAGGTGCCTTTGCCGAAGAACTTTTCCAGGGTAAGTTCTATGCCACGGTTGCTGCCGGTTCCCTCGTTCACAAGATCTGTTTTTTCGGGAAAACCAAAGGTTGCACCCACGTTCAGCATGGAAAAGCCGCTGGGCGTACGCTCTACCGGTACGTCGTACAGGTATTGATAATAGGCTTCTGCCTTCAGTCGCCAGCTGGGAGCAAAGCGCCAGTCGTAGCCCAGCACATAATGCTGTGCTTTTGTAAAACCGAGCTCCCGGTTGGATCGGTCAATGCCCTGACCATCCGCAGCGGTTCTTCATAGGGATCGGGATACCCTCCATTCGCCAAAGTATGGCCGTGGGCGCATTGCCCCGCACTACGATGTCGTTGCGGGAATCATCTGTGGTGGCAACACCGGCAAAATTGCTAACCAAACGGGAAGGATCGTTCCTTCCGCCGGAGCAGCGCATTACTTCCTCCATGCTGAAAGAGCGGGAGCTGACACTTGCAAATTCATTGCTGGCCGCACCTTTGTTGATCTTCTGCGCACTGATTGTTACATCTTCCAGTGCGCTGATACTTTCTTCCATAGAGACGTCGAGCACTACTTCCTTACCGAAACTGACCAATACTTCCGGTATAAGGATTGGTTTGTAACCGAGGTATTGAAAACCGATCTGTTGCCTGCCAACCGGCACATTGTGCAGCACATAATGTCCGGTGGAATCAGTGAGAGCTGCCACCTGTGTGCCGGGTACCATAACAGTGGCATGAACAAGCGGTCGTTCAGAAGCTTTGTCCTTAACAGTGCCTTTTACGGTTTGCAGATGGCGTTGCCCGGACGCGCTGGCGGCAATGCTGAGAGCAATAGAAACAAAAAAAAACTCTTTGCATGGCTAGGTTGATATTGGTTGCCTCAAAATTGCAAAGCCACAAAGGGGATTAAAAACGAAGTATATGTATGAGGCGAATATTGCGATGTGTGGGCCGGTTTCATAGATCACTGCAGTTGGAGATGCTACACTTTTATTCCATTGGTCAGCAAATTTTGGATGGCTGTTGTTTCATGTTTTATTAATGCCTGCAATTCTTCCAGGCGCAGCGTGTAGCTGGGAGCTGCAATGAAGCGTAAGGGCACCATATTCTGGTAAACATCACAGAAAATAAGGCCTGCCCGTTGCAGATGAAATTCGGAAGTAATGATCGTAACCCGGGCCGGACGTAGTATGTTAACCAGGGGCCTGGAAAAGGTGGCGTCTTCAAGGGTATTGCTGCTTACTACGCTGTCGAGTATTTTATGAGGTGGAATGCCTTTGCCGGTGAGGTATTGCCGGGCATACCAGGCATGAGGCTTATCGGTGGTATTGAAGTGTGGACCATAGCCACCGGTGAGCAGGATATAAGACGCTTCCCGCTGGTAAACGGAAAAGCACGTTTCCAGGCGGCTGATGGCAATGTCACTTAAAAGCCCTTCGGGCGAATTGGGTGCTCCTAAGACGATCAGGATGCTGGTATTGTTGCCGGACATGATCAAAGAAATCTAACGTTATAAAAACAGAGGGTCAACAGCCGAATGTCGACCCTGGTTTTCAGTGATTCTACATCTTAATAAACCTACAACTGGTCTTAAGTCCTGTTGCGGCTCAAAATTGCAACATACAGGAGGGCAATGAAAATGAAGTATGCGTATACCCTTTATGTTGCGATGGATGGCCACAATCTGTAGATGAACTCATTTAATATTTTGCGGACCTATGATCGTGAACAGCTGATCCCGGTGAGAATCACTGACAGGGATGATATGACGGCCTATAAAAATGCGGTTCTTCCGGATGGCGGCAATCTTATCTACCGCTACGATATATGACTTATGTACCCTGACAAACCGGCCCGGCGGAAGCCGGTCTGCCAATACTTTGATGGCCAGCCTGGCTATCAGTGGTTTTTCTTCATTGCAGCAATAGATCTTGATATAATCTCGCCAGCCTTCAATGTGACTGATGTCGCTAATCACTACTTTTACCAGGTTATATTCAACATTCACAAAAAAGTAGTCTGCCTGCACGGTTTCAGCAGCCGCAGCGGGCGCCGGTGTTTGCTTAAGCGCCAGGTATTCTGCAGCTTTGTTCACAGCTCTCATAAACCGTTCAAAGGGAACCGGCTTGATCAGATAGTCCAGCACATCCAGCTCAAAGCCTTCCAGCGCATATTTCTTATATGCGGTAATGAAGATCACCATGGGCCGGTTAGGCAGGCTTTGCAGGAACTGGGTACCTGTAAGCCCCGGCATTTGTATATCCAGGAACAGGAGGTCTACCGGTTCCTTCTGCATGGTGGCGATGGCTTCAAAGGCATTGCTGCAGCGGCCTACCAGCTGCAGGAACGGTACCTGCCTGATATTATCTTCCAGCAGGTCAAGTGAGAGCAGTTCATCATCCACTGCAAGACATCTGATCATTGTAATTGGATTTTTAAAGAAGCATTAAACCAATGTCCTTTCTTTTCTGCCAGTATTTCATGTCGCCCCGGGTACAACAATTTCAGTCTGCGTACCAGGTTGTTAAGCCCGATACCGGCCACCTTATCCTTAACCTCCCGGGTATACAGGTTGTATTTATTACGCACTTCCAGCGATACGCAGTTTCCATCTATGTTCAATGTAATATTGATCTCCGGGTCCTCTATCAGCCCGATTCCGTGTTTGAATGCGTTCTCTATCAATGGTATCAGCAGCATCGGCTCAATAAAACGCTCTTCCGGCGGACATTGCATGCTGGTTACTATCTGTACCTGATGACCGAAACGCAATGTCTGCAGGTCAATATAGCTTTGCAGATAAGTGATCTCTTTGCTGAGACTCACCTTCTCCTGGTCTGATTCATACAGCATGTAATGCATGAGATTGGAAAGCTCTATGAGCGCCGGCTCCAGTTTGTCTGAACGTTTGCGTGCCAGGGCAACCATGCTGTTAAGCGTGTTGAACATAAAATGCGGGCTTACCTGGGAGCGGAGAAAGGATAGCTCCGTTTTAAGCTCTTCCTGCTGCAGGCGCTGATCGCGGATCATCTTCTCAATATAGGCATAACCGGTGCCCGCCCCAATGATCATCAGACTTGCAAAGAACTTAATGATGATGACATTGGACAATGCACGGGGAGTCTCCCCGGGAAACCAAAGCTCCAGTGGTACTTGGAGCAGCAAAATACCGGCGCATACTGTCAGTATCCTCCAGAGATATGCCCAGGCTTGCCCTTTGAGTAAAAAACGGGGAAAAAAATAATATACATTGAGATAGAAAGCCCCTATCTGTATCAGGGTAAAAGTGATCCGGGCAGGGTTGAAATAGTCAGGCTGCATTTCGTTTTTAGCAGGCAATATCACCAGGGGGATGCCCAGCGCTAAGATAAGCACCAGCAGATGCCATAACATGTAACTCAGTTTCTTCGGCGGCATAATAACCTAAAATTAAAGGTTTCTATGCCTTAAACCAGTGAGTAAGGCGAAAATGGCTATTGTTGCGGCCACCAGACCGCTTTTATAGACAACTTCCCATGATAGTTTACATAATGGCCTGTATTTTGTGCATGCTACACAGCTTACTAACCTGTATAATTAGAAGTGTCCTGTTCCAATTGGATCAGGACACTTCTGTTTTATGCAGCAGCGTTATTTATTGATAGCGATGATACGGTATTCCTTATTTTCTGTAACACTGAACCAGATGGCGCCATTGCCGATCATCGCACCCTGGTAATTACGGAAGATCCTGTCTAGCCGTTGCTGCTCCACAATAGTTTTCAGCTCTTTATCAAAGATCTTCTCATAATTGTTCTTAAACTGTTCAGGCGTTTTGTATCCTTTGATCGGGAACCGGATATAAGCGGCAATACTGTCTGCATTATCGCTTTTCACCCATTCCTTGAACAGTATAAGAAAGCGTTTAAAACCCGCAGGATCGTCAAAGCCGGCATCTTTCCAGTCAGAAGGCCTGCTGCCGTCCTCGAAAAGCGTATCCTGTGCCGTGATCGCTGCCTGCAGGTCATCTTCCGAAGATCGGGGTGTTCCAATGGCAGCTACCGTATCCGGTATCAAAGAGTCTATAACTTTTCCGCTTTCCTGCGGACTTGGGGCAGACTGGCAGGAGAAGGTCAGCAGGATCAGTGTCCATACACCGGTATTGCCTATACGCATAACTTACTGGTTTTTATTACAAATGCGAAAATAGCAGCAATAATTATACAAATGAAGTGTTAAAAGGTTTTAAAATGCTGTCTACTGAAATCCGGTTGCATGGTATTTGTCGTTATTTAGGCATTACTAAAATGGACAAGAAAAAATGCAAACTGTTACTATCCCTTTACTGTATTGCCCATTTTCACCAGCCATTCACCCGCAGGTAAAAGAGGTTGCCAACCACACAGACGCATGGGTCGCGTCGTTCAACCTGTATAGCGGCGCTGCCTACCGGCAATACCAGGACGATAATTTTGCCTGGCTGACCGCTCGTTTTTACCCCGAAGCGCAGCTGGAACAGCTGATGACCGCCAATGATTTCATTGTACTCTTATTTGCACTGCGTGATCTGCTCACAGACCGCCAGGCGGAGATATGCCAGTCAGACTTTATAGCACATTTCCTTGCCGTCACACAGGATCGCGGCAAGCCGCCAGACATGGATACCACTCCGCTACTGGCGGCGTGGGCCAGTTTGTGGCCCAGGCTTAAACAGCTGGGCCCTGCCGGTTGGGCAGCACAATTTACACCGCGTCTCAGCGCATTGCTGCAGGCTGCCATACCTGCATCCGTTAGTAAAACAAGCCGGCTGTCTACCCTGGCGGGGTATATGGAAACACGTCCCTGCCTGGCGGGTACATCTGTCAGTACGGGTATAATCCCGGTAATAGAAAATATCAGACTGCCGGACGAGGTACTGCAACACCCGGCGTTGAAGGAACTTGAACAATTGTCGCACAAGCTCTTATGCTGGTCTGACGATTTATTTTCTTTTGGTAAGGAGCGGGCTAAAGGCAATGATTACAACCTGGTAAGCGTGCTGCAGCAGGAGCGGATGCTTACCCTGGATGAAGCCCTGCTGTGCGCTGCTGCTATTTATAATACAGATATGCGCCGCTTTATAATGCTGTCCGCACAATTACCCGGCTTTGATGAAGCAACAGACCAGGCGGTGGCAAGATATGTGGATGCCCTGCGCAGACATATCCGGGGTAATATAGATTGGAGCGAGAAAGATTCCATGCGCCATAGTTTTGTGTATGGTCGTACCTGGTGAGCCTGAAGATTCATGATCAGGAACTTGTAGGTTTAACTTAACTTCAAACCATAAACATCAAACCGGTCATGATACGATTGTTTATTGCGTTACTTCTGCTTACAGGAACATTGTCCGCCCAGTATAGCGGACCGGCTGATATGCAGGCTACTGCGGAGACCCAACAGCTCTACCAGCGCCTGCGTGCTTTGATGCAACGGGGTATAATGTTTGGTCACCAGGACGATATGGCCTACGGTATCGGGTGGAAGTATGAGCACGACAGGTCTGATGTGAAGGATGTTTGTGGCGACTGGCCGGCAGTATTTGGCTGGGACCTTGGCCACCTGGAAACGGGCAGGCCGGTAAACCTGGACAGCGTGCCGTTTGACAGCCTGCGGTCATACATCAGGGCAGTACATGAAAGAGGTGGCGTAAACAGCATCAGCTGGCATGGTAACAACCCCGTAAGCGGCGGTTCGGCCTGGGATACATCGCTGGCGGTAGCGGCCATCCTGCCCGGAGGCAGTAGTTATGCCGTTTATACCGCCTGGCTGGACCGGCTCGCAGATTTTATGCATTCGCTGAAAACAGCTGATGGGATCAGCATACCTGTTATCTTCCGTCCCTTTCATGAGCATACGGGCAGCTGGTTCTGGTGGGGGCAACGCCAATGCAGTACCACCGAGTTCAGAACACTGTGGCAATTTACAGTCAATTACCTGACAACAGTAAAGCAGGTACACAACCTTTTATATGCCTACTCAGCGGCTGATTTTGATGATGACGGCGGGTATATGGAGCGTTACCCCGGTGATGCCTTTGTAGATGTGATAGGTTTTGATCTCTTTCATTCCGGCAGCGCCGAACAATACCTGCGGCTGCTGCGGCAACGTTTAGAGGTACTTGAAGCAGTGGCGGCTATCAACCATAAGATACCGGCGCTCACTGAAACAGGACAGGAACGGGTATCGGCAGCTGACTGGTGGACGCAGATCCTGCTGCCCGCATTGCGGCCTTTCCGGCTTTCCTATGTACTGGTATGGCGTAACGGGAGGCCTGATCATTATTATGCTCCTTATCCGGGGCAGGTTAGCGGGAATGATTTTAAGAAATTCAGGGCGGACGAAAGAACGCTTTTCCTTCAGGATCTGAACCAATGATTAGAACCAGCTGGCTACTTCTTCATCTGGAGGTGCGTCTTTCACGGGTATTGCGGCATCGTCTTCTTCTGTTTTTTCCGGCTCGGGCCCCCGACGTGCTGCAAGGCTCTTACGGATGGCGCCTTCTATTACTGCGCCTTCCTTTACCTCCAGTATAAGCGCGTTTACATCGCCTTTGATATAAGCTACATTACTGATCACCGCTTTATTAGTGATATAGATATCACCGTAAATCTTTCCATAGGTTACAAGGTCCGTTGCATATACGTTGCCCTTTATGTTTGCCTGCGGGCCAATGACCAGCAGGCCTTCCGTTTTCACATCTCCTTTTACGTTGCCATCAATACGCCCTGGAATAGTGGCCTCAATGTTTCCTTGCACCACTACCTGACGGGGTAATAGAAATCTGCCCTTTCCCAGGGCATTGCGAAAAAGATCCGTTATTGTATTCATTATTGATTAACAGCGGCAGTAGCGCCAGGTAAATTTACTTTTTCCTCATCAAAGATAGAAATGATAGACGAAGCATTACCAAGGTCGACGCCGACACTTCGCTGAGGCTTATCATCGGAAATACGCAGAGAGTTATACAGGTAACCGATGCTGATAAGGTTTTCAGGCGAGGGGGCTACTTCCACGGGTATAAAATCCCGGAATTCCTCTACAAAAGCATCCGTTAATTCACGGTAATGTGCACCGCCACCCATGAGGTAGATCTTTTGGCACTGCTCGAAATCCAGGTCGGTGAAATAGTTGCGCAGCAGGGGAGATACTACCTCCTTGTAATATTGGGTGAGCACTTCCTTGCGTACGTCTTTAAGATCTATCCTTTTGCGGTTGGTAAAAATGGAGCCCTTCATAAATGCGTCATCCAGCTGGTGCTCATTTTTCATATCCAGGTAGTATTTCTTATTCAACTCCCTGGCCAGGTTGTTAATGGCATATTTAATGCCGTGGGAGCTGAAGCAGGTACGGTTGATGAGGCCATCGCCTGTAGCCATTCCGCCTTCAATAGTGCCAAAGCCGAAGCTCACCGCAATAAAATTATCCAGGTTAGGGTCGCCAATGGTTTTCTTCAGACCAATGATCCCACCTACGATCTCGGGGATGATCTCAAACTTTTCAATATCAAGCATGGCCTTTTTGACAGCACCTTTGGTATTGAAAGTCTGGGTATCATATTCTATCAGGAAATGCCGCTTTGCCAGGAACTGTTCTGCGGCCTGTTTATAAATATTATAGGTAGAAAAAGGAAATCCCATGGTGATGGACATTGGCTGCTGTACTTTGTCCGCCACATTGATCATGGCTGATTTAAACAGGATATCATAATCATCTTCCATTGGCGCGGCGTTGGTGATACGGCCAGGGTTGATACCGCCGCGTTTGGCCAGGTTACCAACTATATACCAGTTCTCATCCTTTTTAACTTTTATACCGTTGAGCAGATCTTTGGAAGAATTTTCCGTATTGCCGAATGCAGTTTCAAAAACACTAGGGAAGTTAATAGTCGACGGTTTCATTGGAAGTCCTTTATAAAATAAAAATATTAAATGTATAGAATAATGTACCCTTTGGGCATACAAGATATTAAATATCTTGATTATTAATAACTTCCCCTATTAAAATTTTATAAAGTGCTGTATTTGCTGAATGGTAAAACCCCTATCAGGATAAACTCACGCATGCGCTGCTGCTTTCTTGCGCGTAGTACGCTTACGGCTGGACGCATTGCTGGTAGCGCCTTTCCTGGATGCAGCCTTTTTAGTGGTGGCGCTTTTTCTTGTAGTTGCCGCTTTCTTCCGGGTGCTGCCGGTTTTCTTCTTCGTACCTGCTTTTTTAGCTGCTGCCTTCTTCCTGGGAGCCGCTTTCTTCCGGGTGGTCTTCCTGGAACCCGCGGAGTCTTTAGAGGGCGGTGGTACCTTGGCGCCTTTCTCCCTTGCTTCTGATAGTCCGATGGCAATGGCCTGCTTGCGGCTGGTTACTTTCTTACCGCTGCGACCACTGCGTAATTTGCCTTTTTTTCTGCTTGTGCATAGCTTCTTCTACTGTGTCCTGTGACTTTTTTTGAATAACGTGCCATATGTCAATGTTTTATGAAGGAAGTTCCAAAAAAGGGACCAAATACATTTGTTCTGGCACGAACTTGGCGGGTATATTATTGAACGTTTCTTTTACTTAAAGGGGTGGCTGTTGAAAGACAGTCTGAGAACAAACCCAATGAACCTGAACTGGACAATGCCAGCGTAGGAAATAAGCAAAAGAGACTCAAGGGTCCTGATAAGTAAAATTATCGGGATCCTTTTTTTATATCATTTCTTTGGGAAATGGTGTGTATTGAACACCACATTCCGCGTACTTAATTCCCGCACGCAGATTTAGAATAACGACAACTGGTTACCCGGTTTATCTTTCTTCGGCGGAAGCGCTTTCCCCACTACAGTTCGGCCGCCATATTTCCAGGAATCAGCCCTTTCACGGGCTATCACCTCGCTAAAGTTCTCATTGGGTTCAAAGTCTTTCTCCAGTTGCTGCGATATTACAGATAGTTTGCGGATAGCGTCCTGCTTTTCAGACTGTCCCACCTTTGCTTTATCCACCGCATTTTTCAATACACGAATAGTTTCGTCATATACATTGGTAGCAACGGGGAAAGGATGCCCGTCTTTACCGCCGTGAGCAAAGGAAAAACGGGCAGGATCGGTAAAACGGGAAGGGGTGCCGTAGATCACTTCACTAACCAGGGTAAGCGATTGAAGCGTGCGGGGTCCAACACCTTCGAGCAGGAGCAGGGAATCAAAATCATGCAGGCTTCGTTCATGAGCCGCCGCCAGTACACTACCTAACCTCTTAAGGTCAACATCTGCCGCCCGGACATCATGATGGGAAGGCATTACCAATTGACGGATCTCAGGAAGCATGCGGGCCGGGTCTTCTTTTACCAACTGGAGCAGACCATTCTTGGTACTGGCTGCCGCTTTATCGGTAAGGTTCAGTATCTCACCCTGGTTGTGGCCATAGATAAAGGTGTGCGGCGTTTCCGTATAAGAACGCATGGTGGCGGAGTGCCAATGATAGCGCCGGGCCATACCATTGGCATCGTTCATGCCTTGCTGGATCACCGCCCAATCGCCCTCGCTGGAAACGATGAACGAGTGAAGATAAAGCTGATATCCATCCTGTACTGCTGTGTTATCTACCTTGGCGGAAAGCTTACTGCTGCGCACCAGCGCTTCGCCGGGAAGACCGGTGATCTCGGCAATACTACGCAATTCGGCAGGTGTTTCGCGGGAATAGCGGCCTTTACCACCACATATATAGATACCCAGTTCTTTGGAAAGCGGGTTTACTGCTTTCTTCAATGCCCCCATTACGCTGGTGGTAATGCCGGAAGAATGCCAGTCCATCCCCAGCACACACCCCAATGCCTGGAACCAGCAGGGATCGCTGAGACGCCGCAATACCTCTCCTTTTCCATAATCTGTGGCGATCGCCTCCACAATTGCCCCACCCAACAGACTCATTCTGCGTGCCAGCCAGGGCGGTACATGCCCATAATGTAGAGGAAGATCAGCATAAGAATGGCTCATTTCGCAAAGTTAGGGCTTGGCATAATTCTTTCCGTACTTTCTACCGAACCATATTTTTAATTGTAAAACAGCTAAACCCATTAGTCATGACGAATATAAAGATCGAGAAGCCTTCAATTTACAAACTGTGCATCACCGTTTGTCTGGCAATGATCCTCAGCCTCTTCATTTTTGCGTGCGGCAGTTCCCGGGATGCGGGCTCCGGAACCAGTACAGACTCTGCAAGCAATGTAATTCAGGACACATCCGGCGCAATGCGTGACACATCTTCTATGCAGATGCAGGATACTTCCAGCAGGATGCCGTCCGATTCTATGCGTTAAAAACGGTAATGTAAATATTTGACCATAAAACTCATTCTTATGAAAGGGAAATGCTTATATCTGCTACTGGTAGCCGGGTTTACCGGCTTGTTGGCGACATCGTGCGGTAGCGGCAATAATACTGCTACCGATTCTACCGGTATGATGCAGACGGATAGTGGCGTAATTCTGTCCGACACAGCAACAATGCGAGACACAGCACCTGCGGCAGAACAGCCACCCGGCGCAATTAATGCCGGTGAAGACTCCTCCCGTTATGGTACAGGAGTAGATGACTCATCCAGGAACCGCAGGGGAAACTAGTAAAAATTGGAAGCTGTAAGTCGCTGGTTACTGGCTCTTTAGCCATTTGCCATGGTTTGACTGATGACCAGCGACTTGCGGCATTCCACCAAGCGATTAAATAGTCAATTGTGAGATGGAAGGTTGTGCAGGCTGCAAGGGCCTTGTAACCTTCCTTTTTTATGTCCGGGATTTAAAATAAATTGCCCTTCTGATTCGTCCTTGTCAGGGCAGACAGCAGATAATATACCCCTGGCTGCTGTATGAAACAGTATTTAAGTACCCGGACTGATGCAAAACTTTTTTGATTTTAAGAACTTTCGAAAAGGCCTGAGCCTGGCAACCCTGAGGAAAACCTTCCGATTATATAAATATGTAAGGCCTTACTGGCCGCAGTTCAGCCTCGGCATGCTTTTCCTTTTTATTTCCAGCCTGGCCGGTCTGGCGTTTCCGAAACTGCTGGGAGACCTGGTGGATTCCAGTGCTAAGGGCCACCTGGCACAGGACATTAATAAGTTAGGATTGATGCTTGCCGGCGTACTGGCAGGACAGGCTTTCTTCTCTTACTTCCGGATTGTACTGTTTGTTAACGTTACAGAGAAAACATTAGCTGCCCTGCGACAAACTATTTACAATCATCTTATTAAGCTGCCCATGAAATTCTTCCTCAGCAGGCGGGTAGGAGAGCTGGGCAGCCGCATCTCCTCTGACATTTCGCTGCTACAGGAAACCTTCACTACTACCATCGCAGAGTTCATCCGACAGATCATTGTGATCATAGGCGGTATAGCGCTGCTGTTGCATACCTCTTTCAAGCTGACCGTCTTTATGCTGGCCATCTTTCCACTGGTGATGATCATCGCCTATGTGTTTGGCCGGTTTATCCGCCGTTTTTCCAAGCAGGTACAGAACCAGGTAGCAGAGGCCAATACCATTGTAGAAGAGACATTGCAGGGCATCCTGGCCGTAAAGGCCTTCGCCAATGAATTCTTTGAAATGAGGCGCTACAGGCAGAAGACACTGGAAGCCGCCGGTACCGGTATTAAAAGTGGTAAATTCCGGGGCGCTTTCTCGTCCTTCCTTATCCTCGGCATCTTTGGCGCCATGGTGGCGGTGATCTGGCGCGGCGCGCTCCTCATCTCCACCGGTGAAATGAAATCTACCGGCGACCTGTTCTCTTTTATTATCTACTCGGGCTTCATAGGGGGCTCCATTACCGGGCTGGCCGAAGTGTACACCAGCATCCAAAAAAGTATGGGCGCCACTGAGAACCTGCTGGAGATACTGGACGAACCGGCAGAGCCAATTACAGACAGCGCTCACATACTTCCTGAGCATTACCTGAGCGGTGAGTTGTCTTTTCGCCACGTTTCCTTCCATTATCCTTCACGGGCGGATATGCACGTATTAAAAGATGTTTCCTTTACCGTGGCCGCCGATCAGCAGGTAGCACTGGTGGGTCCGAGCGGCGCAGGTAAAAGCACGATCGTGTCATTACTGCTGCGCCTGTACGATCCGACAGACGGGCATATCTCTTTCGATGGCAAGCAGGCCACAGGTATACCGCTTACCGCATTACGGGCGCAGATGGCGGTAGTACCGCAGGATGTGTTCCTCTTTGGCGGTAACATCCGGGAGAATATTGGCTACGGGAAGCCGGGCGCCAGCGATGAAGAGATCCTTGAGGCAGCCAAAAAAGCCAATGCATGGGAGTTCATCCAGCGCTTTCCGCAGGGGCTGGACACGATCGTTGGCGAGCGCGGTATACAGCTTTCCGGCGGACAGCGCCAACGTATCGCCATTGCCCGCGCCGTATTAAAAGATCCCAGGATACTGATACTGGATGAGGCCACGTCAGCGCTGGACTCAGAATCAGAAAGACTGGTGCAGGACGCACTGGAGAAGCTGGATGCAGGGACGTACCTCCATTGTAATTGCCCACAGGCTGTCTACCGTACGAAAAGCGGATAAGATTATTGTGCTGGATAAAGGTAGCATTGTAGAAGAAGGCACGCACAAAGAACTGATAGGGGTAGACGGCGGGTTATATAAAAATTTAAGTGAAATGCAGTTCACGCATTAAGGTCACAGCGCCCCAATGCTGAATTCCGGGACACAAATACCAAGATGCACCCGCTGCGATCGTTTGGAATTTGTATCCTGGAATTTACTGTTTACAAATATGGTTTCATTTCCTCTTCGATATTCTTCCTCAGATCCATCAAACGCTGTGCATAGTTGCACATATGGTGTTCCTCCTCTGTCCGGGGAGTCCATTTAGGCACCGGCACGGTGTTACCGCTATCATCAACAGCGGCGAACACCATAATACAGTGGGTGGTTTTAATACGATCGGAATTCCTTGGATTGGAGGCAAAAACATTAATGGCGATATGCATGCTGGTTTTGCCGGTATAGATCACACTGGCCGTGATCTCCACAAGGTTGCCGATGGCAATGGGATGATAGAACCGAATGCCGCCTACATAAACGGTTACACAATACTGTCCGCTCCAATGTGCCGCACAGGTATAGCCCGCCTGATCTATCCACTTCATTACTGCGCCGCCGTGTACTTTACCGCCAAAGTTAACGTCGGAGGGTTGGGCCAGAAAACGAAGGGTAATGGTGTTGCTGGTGAAGCTTTCTGCCATGCTCAATTATAATTTTGAGCCAAAGCTAATGGTGCTGATCCCAAATTCCAAGAAGAGGCTGCCAAATTTGTTAATAAGGAATAGCAATTCCCATATCAGAAGTATCCCGTGCAAGCTCTATTATAAACCTCCCTCTTCACGGTTTTGTTCCTGTTCCTGTGCATTGCGATTGTTATTCTTTCTTTTAAAGAGATTCATGTCCATTTTACCGAACCGCCAGGCTACATTCAGACGAAGTTCGCGGCTGGCGCGTTTACGGAACCGTTCCTGTTCGGAAAAAGCGGTGCGGGTAAAATTCAGGTCCCTGTCCTGGTTAAAGATGTCATTTAAGGCGAGCGTTACAGACAGCGCTTTGCTTTTCAGGAAATCTTTTTTCAGCGCCATATCCACCTGGTATTCTGCGGCAGCCTCGCCCTGGGGAAGTATTTCTTTTGATTCGTAATTGCCCGTTACCTGCAGCAGCAGGTTCCAGGGAAGTTTGGTATTGCTGTTGATCTTCCCGAACCAGGTAAAACCACTGTTATTAAGATCACCACCCAGGTTTTGAGCATTTACTTTTGTCTGCGCCAGGTTCAGGTTGGTGGTAACATCCCACCAGGAAGTGATCTGGTTACGCACAGTGAACTCGGCCCCCCATGCTCTGCGGGTGGCAGCATTAACCGGGTAGGAGAGTACTACTTTCTGGTCCTGTCCATTAAGGTTCAGCGTGGTATCAGTATAAAAGTCGGTTATAGCGTTATTGGTATTGCGATAGTAGAGCGATACCATGACGTTATGTTTCTGGGCAAATGTTTTAAGATAAGACAGCTCAAATGAGTTGGTAAATTCGGGCCTTAGCCCGGGGTTACCACGGCTGGCACTCTGCGCGTTATAATCCAGGTTAGGCAGCAGGTCGCGGAACCACGGACGGCGTATACGGCGGCTATAGTTCAGCTGCAGCTCATGCTCGCCTTTCAGCTTCTGTGAAAGGTACACGCTGGGGAAAAAGCTGACCGGGTAGTTGATCTCGTAGGAGCTGGCTTTTGCGCTTTGCATATTACCGCTGTAGAAAGATTGCTCTGCCCGTAAACCTCCCTGGTAACCAAAGTTGTTGATGGTACCGCTGTAATTCACGTAAGCGGCATTCACATGTTCCTGGTAATGATATTTATTGGAAAGAGCGCTGTCCAGCACAAATTCCCCGGTATTGTAATCCAGTCCAAGGGTGTTGATCTCATTATTAAAGGTACGTGCGGTGGTTCTGAGGCCCGCTTCCAGTTTTGAAGTGGCGGTGATGGGATCAACATAATCTATTTGCCCGGTGAAATAGGTTGTATTGCCTCCTCCACGGCCATGGCGCAACTCTGGTTGCCGTGGCGATGTGATCGGAGCATGATCCAGGTTATAATACTGGATGGAATAGTCCGTACCATCGTCACCGTTAGCACGGTTATAAGTGAAATCAGCCGTAAGCTCCTTTCCCTCTTCAGCAAAAGTATGTTTGTAACCCAGCTGGGTGGTGTAGTTGTGGAAACCACGATTACTGTTGTCAATACCGGTACCATAGCGTACACGGCGCTGCATGGCGTCCAGGTCATATAAGGTCTGATCGTTGTTGTTCTCAAACCGGCCTGCTACTACGCCTTGTGAAATGGTGATCGTATTGCGGTTGTCCAGGAAATAGTCAAATCCTGCACGGGCAAACTGAAAGCGACGGAACTGGTCGCCATCCTGGTATTGATCCAGGAAAGTGGTAGTATCTGCTGCAATGTTCTTCCTGAAAAGATGGGAATTCATCCAGGCTTTACGCGTACGTAAATTATAGGTAAGGAAGAAATTGAATTTATCCTGGCGCAGGTTCACATTCACGCCCGCATTAGCGCCACCCAGTGAAGAAACGCCCGCATTGACATTGCCATTGATCCCCGCTTTACGGTTCTTTTTCAGGACGATATTGAGAATACCGCTTACACCTTCTGCATCATATTTCGCAGAAGGATTGGTAACCACTTCTATGCTGGCAATAGCGTCTGCCGGTATCTGGTCAAGCGTGAGGGTAGAGGGCCGGCCATCTACAAAAATCGTAGGACTGCCCCTGCGCACCGTAACATTGCCATCAATATCAACGTTCACAGAGGGAACCTGCTTCAGCACGTCGGCAGCGGTGCCACCGGCAGAAGAGAGGTTCTTGTCTACATTGAATACCTTTTTATCAATAGCCATGGTGTAAGTAGGTTTTTCACCAATCACTTCCACGGCGGCCAGTGATTTAATATTGGCGCTGAGTTTTATGTTTCCCACATCAACCTGTTGCTGTTTGGGTGCAATGGTCACATTTTTATAAACGGTGGTATAGCCAATGAAATTTATCCTCATGATGTAATGTCCGGGGGAGACATGCTCCAGGCTGAAATCGCCATTCGCTTTTGAGAGCATGCCCGTCACTACACTGGAATCCGGCCGTAAAAGCGCTACGGAAGCATACTCTACCGGCTTGCCACCCTCTGCATCTATTAATTTGCCATATATTATCCCTGAGGGGGCATTGTTTTGTTGCTGTGCCATTGCCACCCCTGTCCCTGCTATCAGTATCAGCCAAAGAAAGGCGATTGTCCGCATATAAATTTTTTTCTTCAATACTTGCTTCATCTGTTGCCGTAAAAGTAATAGGAATTCAACGCGTTGAAAGTGTTTTATGATGAATGGCAACCCGAAATAACCCGTTCTTCAATTCTCAAACTTCGTACCTTTACCGTCCACTTTCCAATTTAAACCATATGCACCGCGATTACCAACCTGACTGGGACATTTACACCTGCTCTATTGAGGATAATCCCGCAATTATAGGATTAGATCTGGACCTTCGCCGTTTTGCACCGCTGAAAGATAAACCCAACGCCATATTTATTACGGTGTACCTGAATCGCCCGCGGGCAGACGGATTCCCGCATGGAGATGAATTTGCCATGCTGGGTGAAATAGAAGATTTACTGGTGGAACAGCTCGAAGCAAAACTAAACGCCTATTTCGTTGGCCGCACAATATCAAACGGCGTACGCGACTTTTACTTTTATACCGGCAATACCTTGCTGTACGACAAGGCAATTGCAGATGTGATGATCAATTTCCCCAATTACCGCTATGATTTCGGACTAAAGGAAGACAAGACCTGGGAACTATACTTTGATTACCTGTTCCCGGATGTGCAGGAATTTCAACGCATCCAGAACCGTAAAGTGTTGCGGACACTGAAAAAACATGGTGATATTGGGGAAAAGGAAAGACAAATTGACCATTGGATCTACTTTGGCCGGGAAGAAGACCGGGAATTGTACTGGGAACTGGTACAAAAGGACGGTTTCCTGCTGGAAGAGAACGGTCGCAGCACAGAGCTGGAATACCCATTTATCTTACATATTTCACGCACCGATCCTGCCGATGAACACAGTATAGACCAGCTGGTAATGTCCCTCTGGGATCTTGCCAGGCAGATGAATGCGCGTTATGACGGCTGGGAGACGACGATAGTGAGCGCCTGATCCTGCTGCTCTGGAATGATGTTTGTACCCATACCCACATCACCAAAAACTGTTTACTTATGTTACGTTGGGCAGTTATTTTCTTTGTTGTAGCCATCATTGCGGCTATATTCGGATTTGGGGGAATTGCGGCAGGTGCCGCCTCTATTGCGAAAATATTATTCTTTATTTTCATTGTGTTATTCCTGATCTCTTTACTATCCGGTCTGTTGCGAAGATAGCCGGTAGCATTCCAGCTCCCCGGTTCCAGGTTCGAAAGGTCAGGAGATGATTATATCCAGGACCATTTGAACCTGGAATTTTGGGCCTGGATGCTGGATTTTTTAGTAAGTATTCCTTTTTTTCGTTTCTCATTTTTTTAATACATTACAGGTACTGTTACACGAGTCCAAGTGATTGAAACGATTGGGAAGACTTAATAAAATATGCCGGCTCATCTGCTGCTGTTTCATTGTCTTTATACTGCAGCCACGTCTAGTGCAGGGGGAGATTGTGCGTGAAGGAAATTACCTGCAGGTAAAATCCGACACCACACCGAGGCCCGCACGTAACGGATTTTTTAACCGCCTTCGGGATTCCATCAGGAATAAAGAAGCCCGCCAGTCCTTTATCAAACGTATCACCCGGCAGGATGTGCCGGAGCCGCCTGAGGACAGCTCCATTATTAAGAGTGAACGCTATTTTACACCTTATGCAGGACGGACCGTCCGGGATATCTACTACCGGCGGGTAAAGGTGTTCGGTCCCCGCAATATCAACGATACCACCTTTTCATCCACAATGAAGTTGCTGAACCTGGCCAACCGTCTTCACTATAACACTAATGAGTGGGTGATCCGGCAGGCACTCTTTTTCCGTGAAGGAGACACCATCAATCCATACACCATGGCAGATAATGAGCGTTATCTGCGTAACAGGGCATTCCTGCAGGATGCCCGGCTTTATATTATCAACACAGGCGCCTCCCCGGATTCTGTGGACCTGCTCGTGGTAACCAAAGACGTATTTGAATACGGCGCAGACCTGTCGTCTTTCACATCTACTAATTTCAGGGGCGGTATTTCCAACAATAACCTTTTTGGCGCAGGACAAAGCCTCGATGTCCGCTTCTCCTGGCAGAACAGCTGGTCACCGCCCTGGGGTACTTCTATCAGGTATACCAAATACAATGTGGCCGGCTCTTTTGTAGACGCCAGCCTGGGTTATACCACCCTCAACGGAAATCAACCCCAGGCACTGGATACCGGCGTACTGGAAGGTTCCTATTTTATCCAGCTGGAAAGACCCCTATATCGCGATAACGCCACCCTGGTAGGCGGTTTGTTCCTGGCCAGTAACTGGTCTATCAACCATGCCGGGCGTCCCGACAGCCTCTACCGCAATTACCGCTATAAAGTGATAGATGCCTGGGTAGGATATAACTTTATCCGGCCCAGCTCCAGCTTCATAGATGTAGGGGCAAAGCCCAACCTGGCCATACTGCTGCGTCACTACAACCTCTTTTTTCAGCGCAACCCGAACCAGCCGGTGTTCAAGGCAGACCCTGTATATAATAACCGGCGATACTACCTGGCGCAGCTGAGAGCTTTCCGGCAGGACTTCTTCAAATCACATTACTTCTTTGGATTTGGGAGAACAGAGGATATTCCGCTGGGCTACAACGTGGCAGCCACCTCGGGCTGGGAGAGCTGGAAAGAGCGGAGACGCCTGTATACCGGGCTGGAAGGGCAGAAGTTCTTTACCACAAAGCACCAGGGGTTGTTCAATGCCAGTTTCGGCATAGGCACTTTCTGGAGCAGGAGTGCCTCGGAAGATGCGGTATTACACGGCAGGCTGGAATACTATAGCCGCCTGTTAAATCCCTCCTGGGGCAGGTTCCGGGAATTCTTTTTCGTAGACTATCTGAGTAATCCCAATCCATATTTTTACAAGCCGCTGGAAATCAATATTGATAATGGGATATGGGGATACCGCGGCACAAAAGTGACGGGATACCAACGTATTAATATGCGTTCGGAAACCGTTTACTACAGTCCATTGAAAGTGCTGGGCTTTAAATTCAACTTCTCCACTTACCTGCAGCTGACACAAGTAACGGAAAACAGCAACAGCATATTTAAAAACCCCTTGAGAACGGCGATGGGCGCCGGTGTGAGGATCCGTAATGAGAACATGTCGCTGAACACCTTCCGGATAGCCGCTTTATATATGCCAGGCGCACCCGCGCCGGTGAAGCCGGTCTTCTTTGAGATCACCACGATAAGCGATTTCAGGTTTGACATATCCGCCCTGCGATCACCTCAGTTCCTGTTGTTCAGATAAAATACTAACTACTGCGCGCGATCTTTATGATCACCAGCTTGGACACTGGCGTGTTGCTTTTGTCTGCTACGCTGCTGAGCGGCACCAGCACATTGGTTTCCGGAAAATAAGTAGCGGTGCATCTTTCAGGTATGTTGTAGGCTACCACGATAAAGCGGTGTGCAGTACGGCGAAGGCCATCATGATCGTTGTAGAGATCTACTACATCACCGGGTTGAAGGCCGGAGCGGGTAATGTCTGCAGCATTCATGAAGATGACACGGCGTTCATGGTAAATGCCACGGTATCGGTCGTCCAGTCCGTAGATGGTAGTATTGAACTGATCATGACTGCGAATGGTCATCATCATGTATTCATCATCTGCCAGTATGGGCGTGTTCAGCTCCGCTACATTAAAATGCGCTTTACCGCTGCCGGTATTAAAGCGTCCTTCACGGGCAGTATTGGGCAGATAAAAGCCGCCGGGATGACGCACCCTTTGATTGTAAGATTCGAAACCAGGTATGACCCTTTCAATATCTTCACGGATGTAATCATAGTGTTGTTCATACAGCAGCCAGTTCGCTTTGGAGCGGGGACCAAGCGTTGCCTTTGCCAGGCGGCAGACAATCACTGGTTCGCTTAACAGCTGATCAGACACAGGTTGAAGGGGGCCCTTTGACAGCTGTATCACCCCCATGGAATTCTCACAGCTTACAAACTGTTGCTGGCCATTCAGCATGTCACGGTCGCTGCGTCCCAGGCAGGGCAGTATCAGCGCTTCCCTGCCGTGAACAAGATGACTACGGTTCAGCTTTGTGGACACATGTACCGTTAGTGCACAGTTCCGCAGGGCTTGGGCAGTAAGGGCTGTATCGGGCGTTGCAGAAAGGAAGTTACCACCCATAGCCATAAACACTTTAGCCTTTCCTTCCAGCATAGCGCGGATGGAAGCCACTGTATCGTAGCCATGTTTCCGCGGTGGTACAAATCCAAATACAGATTGCAGGCGATCCAGCAGGGCAGGGGAGGGTTGCTCGTAAATACCCATGGTACGATCTCCCTGTACGTTGCTATGGCCGCGTACAGGGCAGGTGCCGGCACCCGGTTTGCCAATACTGCCTTTGAGCAGCAGGAGGTTCACCACCTCTTTAATGGTATCAACTGCATTTTTATGCTGGGTCAATCCCATGGCCCAGCAGGCAACAATTTTCTTTTTGTGTTGAATAAGTTGTGCCGCCTCCCTGATCTTTTCCAATGGTACGCAGCAGTCATCTGCCAGCTGCTGAAGCGTATATTGTTTCAGATGCTGAACATAGTCGTCATAACCTATGGTTTGCGCAGCAATAAAGTCCTGATCCAGAACGGTACCTGGCCGGACAGCTTCTGCCTCCAGGAGCAGCAGGCCCAGGGCTTTGAGCAGGGCCATGTCGCCATTAAGTCTTACCTGCAAAAAGAGGTCCGATATATGGGTTTTGATACTCAGAACGCCGTTTACTGTTTGCGGATTCAGAAAGTTCATCAGTCCCGCTTCCGGCAGAGGGTTCACCGCAACGATCTTTGCCCCGTTCTTCTTAGCGCGTTGTAAGGCGCTCAGCATGCGGGGATGATTGGTGCCGGGGTTTTGTCCGAGTATGATGATCACTTCTGCCTGGTGAATATCGTCCAGCGTTACAGAGCCTTTGCCAATTCCCAGTGATTCCCCCAGGGCAACGCCACTGGATTCATGGCACATATTAGAGCAATCCGGCAGGTTATTGGTGCCATACTCCCGCACAAAGAGCTGGTAAAGAAAGGCAGCTTCATTGCTGGTACGCCCCGAGGTGTAGAATATCGCTTCATCAGGTGAAGCCAGCGCATTGAGATGCCGGGCTACTTTTGCAAAAGCATCTTCCCAGCTGACAGGCTGATAGTGAGTAGCGCCTTCCGGCAGGTACATGGGCTGAGCAATGCGTCCCTTGCGGCCTATCTCATAATCGCTGAGTGCTGCAAGGTCTGCCACAGAATGCGTCGCAAAAAACGCAGGCGTCAGTTTTTTCTGTGTGGCTTCTTCGGCTACTGCCTTAGCGCCGTTCTCACAATATTCGGCAATAGCAGAGCGGTCGTCATCCGGATCGGCCCAGGCGCAGCTGGGACAATCAAATCCGTCTTTCTGGTTGAGTTTAAGCAGTGCTTTCAGTCCGCGAAAAGCGCCTGCTTCCTTTAGAATATGTTGGGCGCTGATGAGTACCGCAGGCACACCGGCAGCCGTAGTCTTCGCTTTACCCAGTTTTAATCCTGTAAAACCGGTGGGATTTTCAGCAGCAGGTTGGTGATTCATTATTATGTGTTTTAAAGCAGCAGGTTAGCCAGCTGCAAATTGCCAGCAATGAGCAACCTACATTATTATTCTATGTTCGTTGGTGTAGATATTACATCGTTGTTGCCTTAAAAATCCTACCAGGGTAATATTCCACTGCTGCGCCATTCTGACGGCCAGGCTGGATGGCGCACCCACTGCAGCCACAATAGGAATGTTTGCCATGGCAGCTTTCTGAATAAGCTCAAAACCCGCACGTCCGCTCAGCAACATGAGCGAATGATGCAACGGGATACCGGCAGAGAGAGCGGCGCCTACCAGTTTGTCCACCGCATTGTGGCGGCCAATATCTTCCCGCAACAGCAGCAGTTCTGCGGCTTCATTAAAGAGAGCAGCGGCATGCAGTCCCCCGGTATCATTAAAAAGCAGTTGCTGCCGCCGGAGTGCGTCGGGCAAAGCCAGCAAACGTGTAGCCGGGAAGGTAAGTACCGGCGGTATATTATTACGGGCGGCATTGTCAACGCTGGTATAGATGGATGCGAGTTCCGTTTTACCACAAACGCCGCAGCCGGAATTGGAATAGAAGTTACGCTGGGTAGATTGCAGTACGGGCTGTACATGTTCATGCAGGCTTACCGCTATGGCATGCTGCTCAACTTCCGGAAAATGTATAGTTGAAATGTCAGACGCAGATGTAATGATTCCTTCTGTGAACAGAAACCCCGTAACCAGTGCTGTATCCTCTCCGGGTGTGCGCATGGTAACAGTAATACTTTGCTGTTTCCGGTTATGCGCAGGGCCGTATAACAGCCTGATCTCCAGTGGCTCTTCGGCTGCCAGCGCATCTTCCTCTTCCGTGATGCGGGTGTTGTGCACCTTTTTAATCCTGGTATATGCGATTGCTGGGTTAGGCATAAAATAAAGGTACGAAAGTTAGTCATCAGTTGGTTCAGGGTCCTGGCAGATGCGGGCGCTGCCAAAATATCCCCATTTGATATTTATCATTGTCTAAAATTGTAACTTGTAAAAAATCTGTAACATGCGTTGGCAAAATAAACGTTTAAGTGATAATGTAGAAGACCGCAGGCGCGGCGGCGGTATGCGTAGTATTGGCATAGGCGGCGGCATTGGCGGCATCATTATTATCGTGCTGGCTTTATTGTTCAATAAAGACCCGCAGACGGTATTGCAACAGGTGCAATCAGGCGGCGCCAGTACGGAAACATCCGAAACGGTTACTGCCGGCAGCGATGAATCAGCCCGTATGGCATCCACCGTACTCGCATCTACAGAAGATGTATGGGCCCAACAATTCAGTGCGCTTAATAAAACCTATACTCCGCCTAAAATGGTATTGTTCAGCAATGCTACGGAAAGCGGTTGTGGTTTTGCCCAGTCTGCGATGGGACCTTTCTACTGTCCGGCAGATGACAAGGTATACCTGGACCTTACTTTCTTTGATGAAATGCGGCAGCGTTTCAATGTAGTAGGCGATTTTGCCCAGGCATATGTGATTGCACATGAAGTAGGGCACCATGTACAGAACCTGCTGGGCATCAGCAGTAAGGTGCAGGCTATGCGCCAGCGGATGAGTGAAACAGAGTATAATAAGTTGTCTGTAAAACTTGAACTGCAGGCGGATTTCCTGGCGGGCTTGTGGGCACATCACGCAGATAAAATGGACGCCATCCTGGAAAGCGGCGACATAGAAGAAGCGCTGAATGCTGCCAGTGCGGTGGGGGATGATAAGCTGCAGCAGGCAACACAGGGTAGGGTAGTGCCGGATGCATTCACCCACGGAACATCTGAACAGCGGATGTACTGGTTCAAAAAAGGGTTTACAACAGGAGACCTTAAGCAGGGAGACACTTTCGCTGCGATCAATAACTAGTTTATCTGCTCCTGTACCACAATAGTATAGCCCTGCAGGTTAGTATCCTCTTCTGATAACGGGACGGTAAAGAAAAAGCGGGTACCGGTGCCCGGCTGGCTGTCAAACCAGATGCATCCCCGGTTAAGCTCTACAAAATCCTTAGAGAGGGAAAGCCCAAGTCCGCAGCCTCTTTCGTTCTGCGTACCGGAGGTAGAATAGTATATATTGGAAAAGATCTTATGCTGATCCTTTTCGGGGATGCCGATACCGGTGTCCTGCACGCAGATCTCCAGGAAAGCCCCTTTTACCTGTCCTGAAATATGAATGTTGTTACCGGCAGGCGTAAATTTGATCGCATTGCTGATCAGGTTGCGCAGTACCACTTTAATCATATCCGGATCCGCAAATACCATTACGGGCTTCAGTAGCTGGTGACTCAGGCGTATTTCTTTCTGTCGGGACAATGTCTGCAGTAATTCAAATTCCCGGTTAAAAATACTGGTGATCTCAAAGTCATCTGCTTTCACGCGGATGCCTTTCATCTGGCTGCTGGCCCAGTTAAGGAGGTTATCCATCATGTAGGCGGTATTCTTCATGTCGCGCCAAAGTTCGTCGGTAAATTCCTGGAACTGATCACGCTCCAGTTTATTATCGCGCAGCAGGAACAACATGCCTTCCAGTATGGCGAGCGGTGAGCGAAGGTCATGGGAAATCACTGAAAAGATCTTGTCTTTTACCTGGTTCAGGTTACCCAACGCAGCATTCTGATCAAGAATGATCATGTTTTGCTGGGATACTTCGGCGTTGCGGCTGTTGAGCTGGCGTGAAAGCTCCTGCTGGCGCCGGTAAAGGCGGTACAGCAATACAGCCACCGGAACCAGAATGGCTAACAGGAAGGAGCACACGGCAACCAGTGTCCGCTGTTTCCGGATGGTGGCCAGGTGGGCGCGCTGTTCTTCTTTCAGTAGCAGGTTTTCTGCCTGCTTTTTCTCCGATTCATACTTCTCTTTCGTGTTGGCGATGATCCGCTGTTTTTCGGCCGCGAAGAACTTTTCCTTCAGCAGGGAGTATTCATGATAATGCTGCAGGGCGGCAATATAATCCTGCCGGGAAGAGTCGAGTTGCGCAAGGTATTGATAGTAGATCATCTCGTTCTTTGCATTCCGCAGGGTAGCATTGATCCGGGCTGCGTGCTGCAACTGTTCGGCAGCCCTGGCATAACGCCTGAGGAGGGTATTTACCCGGCCAAGGTTCAGCCGGGCCTTGCCGATACCCGGTTTGTTATCTGTTGCAGTATAATATTGCAGGGATCGTTCCAGGTAAATAAGGGCACTATCGTACCTCCCCTGTTCCTCATAGATCAGTCCTATATTCTCGTAGGTAAATCCAAGTCCCCGTTTGTCATGCAAGGCCAGTTTAAGCATTTCTGATTCCCGGAGGTAGTGCAGCGCGGCATTGAACTGTTTGAGCTGCATGCAGGATGAGCCGATATTATTCAACGTTTTGGCAATCTCCACCTGCTCGTTGAACCGGCGTTTAATAAGCAGGGATTTCTTCTGGTACACCAGTGCCTGGGCGGGGTTATTTTGTTCTATCAGTATATTGCCAATGTCGTTGTACAGAACACCGGTTGTATGCACATAGCCATACTTTTCAGCCATCTTCAGCGCCTCCATGGTAAGGTCCATCTGTTTATCCAGGTTGCCACGGGTATTCTCTACGAGGGCCTGGTTACGGATAGCCCATACAATACCTGCTGTATACTGCAGGCTGTCTGACAGTTTTAAAGCCTCCGCAGCATATTTAGCCGCTTCCTCAGCATCCCTGGTAAAATAAAGCCTGCTCAACTGGTTAAGCAACTTTACCCGTACGGTGTCATGGTGGGGATGCGCCTGCAGGCTTAGCCGCACGCTGTCGGTCGCTGATGTCTGCGCCATTAGCGGCGTATGTACCATAGAAAATAATATCCAGGTAACCGGTAGGTATAGGAAACGACTCTTGCTCATGTTAATACGATGGCATAGATTATCCGGTGTTCACTGCGTATTTTAACGGGGATAATTACACGATCCGGGATAAAATTAATGCTAAATAACCAGTAATCAAAGAAGGGGCTGACAATTAATCATTTGCAGCAACAGAAGCCTGTGTTTCCGGCACTTTACCTGTAAGATGGATAACATTACCTTCAGGATCTTCAAAATAGGCCACACGCTGCCCCCAGGGTTTGGTGGCCGGGGGCACCAGCATATGGGCGCCCTGCAGCTCCAGCCGCTCAGACATGAGGTCTACATTATCGGTATACAGGCATAGTTCAAATTGCTTATTGGCATTAAGGAGGATGTTCTTTTCCACATGTTCTTCTGCTACTTCATATTGGGTGAGGCCCAGCGCGGCTTCTCCCAGCTTCAGGTATACATAAGACGGGCTTTCAGGTGCAGCCGGCCACTGACGGATATGTTCAAAACCCAGCACCCGGCAATAAAACTCCATACAGGCGGCTACATCTTTTACATATATGATGGGGAAGGGGTTGCGGAACATACAAAAACATTTCATTTAAGTTAATTAATAATTGACAATTAATGACTAATAATCATAGCATTTGCACCCCACTTCAACACAAGTCCCAGGATTATTTATTGTTATTTATTCATTATTAATTAAATAACTTGCGGCCAAATTTACCGCATCATGACTGTTAAGCGGAGTGCCGCGCTGAGTTTCATTTTTGTTACGATACTGATCGATGTCATTGGTTTTGGTATCATCATCCCGGTAATGCCCAAACTGATTGAGCATCTCACAGGGGGAGGATTGAGCGAAGCTTCCCAGTATGGAGGCTGGCTATTGTTTGCTTTTGCAGTTACGCAATTCTTTTGTTCACCAATAGTAGGAGGGCTGAGCGACCGTTATGGCCGCAGACCGGTGCTGCTCCTGGCGCTGCTGGGTTTTGGGATAGACTACCTCTTCCTGGCTTTTGCGCCCACCATAACATGGCTGTTCGTAGGCCGCATAATTGCAGGCGCCACCGGCGCCAGTATGACCACTGCCACGGCCTATATAGCCGATGTAAGCGAACCTGAAAAAAGAGCGCAGAATTTCGGGCTGGTAGGTGCTGCATTTGGGCTGGGTTTTATCATTGGACCGGTAATAGGTGGACTGTTCAGCCACTGGGGTCCGAGGGCGCCTTTCCTGGCTGCAGCCGCCCTTACTTTTATCAATGTATTGTATGGCTATTTTATACTGCCGGAATCACTGCTGCCGGAAAATCGCCGTGCCTTTGACTGGAAAAGGGCAAATCCGCTGGGATCACTGATGCACCTGTGGCGCTACCCGGTGGTAACGGGCCTGATCGCATCGCTGGTGCTGATTTACATTGCGGCCCATTCCGTACAATCCACCTGGAGTTACTTCACCATGCTGAAATTTAACTGGAACGAAACCTGGGTGGGATACTCGCTGGGATTTGTGGGATTGCTGATTGCCCTGGTACAGGGACTGCTGATCAGGATCACAATTCCTAAGCTGGGACAGAAGTGGTCAATTTACACCGGCCTGTTATTGTACACCTTCGGGCTGATACTGTTTGCCTTTGCGGATAAAGGATGGATGATGTTTATTTTCCTGGTGCCCTACTGCATGGGGGGGATCTGCGGGCCTGCATTGCAGGGCGTTATATCCAGCCAGGTACCTCCTACGGAACAGGGAGAGCTGCAGGGGGCGCTGACAAGCCTGATCAGTGTTACATCCATTATAGGTCCGCCGGTGATGACCAACCTGTTTGCCTGGTTTACAAAACCCGGCGCTCCGGTGCATTTTCCAGGCGCCCCTTTCCTGGCAGGAGCAGTACTGACGTTCACCAGTATACTTTTATCCCGGCAGGTACTGGAGGCCTTCGGGGAAAACAAAAAATAGTTCATTATTAGCTACTTTTGAGCCATGAAGCCGATCATTACTATAGAATATTGTCCAAAATGCGGGTGGCTGCTCCGCTCTGCCTGGATGGCACAGGAATTGCTAACCACCTTCGCCGATGATCTGGGGGGAGTTACCCTCCGGCCCAGCGAAGTGGCGGGCAGCTTTATTATCTATATTGATGATGAGAAGCTGCTGGATCGCAAGGAATTTGGGCATTTCCCGGAGATTAAGGAACTAAAGCAAATGGTAAGAGATAAAGTAAACCCGGGTAAAAGCCTGGGCCATGCTGACCGGAAGTAAACACATTGAATGCAAAACAGGACATACGCCACCATCTTACTGCTGCTCTGCACCGGCATGCTGAAGGCGCAGCATACGCAAACAGATACCACCACCGTACGCAGCGATACCACCATACACCGACCGAGCTTTTTTGTGCTGCCTGCAATGGCCTACTCCCAGGAGAAAGGCCTTGAAGTAGGAGCCGCTATATTATATTCCTTTTACCTGGACAAGCGAAACCCGGATCCACGTACCAGGAATTCTACCATCAACCTGATACCCGCCGTAACAACAGAGAAACAATGGAAGATAGATCTGAAAACGGATTTCTGGACCCGGGGTAATACCTGGCACTTCAAAAGCAATCTGCGCTATCATGATTTTCCACTGTATTTTTACGGAATAGGGGATACCACCCGCAAAGCAAATCAGTCACTGCTGAACAATCAGCGCTACAAAGTGCAGCTGGAAGGGGAGAAGCGCATAAGGCGGTCACTTCTATGCGGGACTCAGCTTCCTTTACCAGCATGATGACTACAGCGCAGGTGATAGCAAAGGCGTTTATCCGCATATGCCGCTGGTAAACAAGGACGGCGGACATGTTACTTTTTTCGGGGCTACCGGTATATTCGATAACCGCGATAACCAGAATTATACCACACGTGGCAGCTGGGTACGGCTTAATGTAGCTTATGCACCTAGTTTTCTCAGCAGCCAGGCGCTTTGGAAAATTGAAGCGCAAAGCAAACATTTCTTCCCCTTATCGCGTAAAAGCACGATCGGGGTAAATGCCAATTTCAGTTCACTCCAGGGCAACACCCTGCCTTTTTATCTCTTACCGGAAATGGGGAACGATCTGCTGATGAGAGGATACTACACCGGGCGTTACCGCGATCAGAATTACCTGGCCTTCCAGGCAGAATACCGCTATTTCCTGGATCCAAAGATCCCCGTCAATATCTGGTTTGTACATATGCAACCCAAGTTTGCGCTGGCCGCCTTTGGCGGCACCGGATCCGTATTTCGCAATGGTGATTTCGGCGGCAACGGGTTCAAGCCAAATTATGGCGTAGGCGCACGCTGGTTCTATGATGAAAACGCCAAACTGACCATCCGTATAGATTACGGCTGGGGAGAAAAACGGCCGGGAGAAAAACGTCAGTCAGGACTTTACTTATCACTGGCAGAAGCATTTTGAGAGTAGCTGCTGGCTGTTAGCTTTTAGCGCTAAGCGGGTGAAGATATTGAACAAAGGCACGATAGGATGAGGCGAACCGTTTATTGCAGATCAGACCAGTCGAAAGCGGCATTGGCTGCTGGAGACACGGACTGTTGCAATAGAGGTTTTAATGCCTTTACCTTGTCAGGATATTGGGCGGCAAGGTCCTTTTGTTCGCCGATATCTTTAGCGATATTGTACAGTTCCAGTATTTCCGGTGTTCCCTTCTTTTTAAAGCGTACCAGTTTCCAGTCGCCCTGTATAACGGCCTGCTTAAGCTGGCCTTCATTGAATTGCCAGAACAGGTGGTCGTGCTGCTGTTCCTGTTTTTTACCCAATATGGCGGGTACAAAAGACAAGCCATCGATGTTGTCAGGAGCAGGTGTGCCGGTAAGACCACAAATGGTAGGCAGCACATCCCAGAAAGTCCAGACCTGGTTGCTGGTACGGCCTGCAGGTACTTTACCGGGCGCTCTTACGATCATGGGCACACGAATGCCACCCTCGTACAAATCACGTTTAATTCCACGGAGCGGTCCATTGCTGTCAAAGAAGTCCGGATCAGCACCGCCTTCTTTATGCGGCCCGTTGTCGCTTGTAAAGAAAACGTATGTATTATTATCCAGGCCCAGCTCTTTCAGCAATTGCATCAGCCGTCCAATGTCTGCATCCAGCTTGGTGATCATGGCTGCAAAAGCGGCATGCGGCTGCGCCTGGCTGTGGTAGCTTTTGGGATTTTTCTGCACAAAGGGTGTTTCAGGCCCTAACTTACTACTGCCATCTGCATTCAGGAAAGGCTGCAGGTATTTCTGTGGCAGCAGCAGCTCAGCATGAGGGATGGTAACCGGCAGGTATAAGAAAAAAGGGTTTTCTTTATGCTCCCTTACAAAAGCAAGTGCATGATCCATGATCAGGTCGTGGCTGTATTGTGAATCTGTCTGCACCTGGCTGAGCTGTTTATCCTTCAGTTCAAACAGATGATCAGTAAAGTAATGATGTGCATGCCGCTGGTTCAGGTAACCGAAAAACTCATCAAAGCCTTTGTACTGTGGCGCCCCGCTATCGTTCTCTTCTCCCAGTCCCCATTTGCCAAACATGCCGGTAACGTAACCCCTGGACTGTAAACGCTGGGCCAGGGTGGTATCTTCCGGCCGCAGGTGCTGGTCTGCATTACCTCTTATATAGGCATGTCCCATATGATAGCCTGTCATCAGTGCACAGCGGGAGGGAGCACACACCGGGCTGCCGGCATAAAAACGTGTGAACCTTGTGCCTTCCTTGGCCAGCTTATCAATAAAAGGCGTGCGTATACGGCTGCCAGCATTATAAGAAGAGAGATTGCCATAGCCAAGATCGTCTGCCACGATGAAGATGATGTTCATGCGTTGCTTATTGCCAGAAGATTGTCCGGCGGCCTGCCATACACAGGAGAACGTTATCAGCAGGGCCACTAAAGAACTGCGGAGATGCCTAGTACCAGTTTTCATGCTTACAGAAGTTAGTCTACTACTCTGGTAGACAAAATATTATTTAATTTTTGATTTTGCAACAGTTTTATCGTTAACTTCCAGTACGACCGTTTCCGTTAACCAAAACAATGCTTATATGAATCGCACAACCATGCTTATCGCGGTCATGCTATTACTGACCGTTTCAGAACCCTTGCTAGCACAAAACCCGACAGCGACCCCAGGCACTAAAGCAGCTGCTTCCAGGTTCTACCTGAAAGCAGGCGGCGGCTATTTCTTCAGTGTTTTCCCCGGGCAGTTCCCGGACGTTGGGCCATACCCGCCGCACGATGTCAGAAGCACCTACAATCCTGCCAATGGCCAGACCACAACGGTGTCTGACAAAGTATTAACCGGGTCCTACGGGGAAGGGGCCCGCGGAGGTCTCAGCTTCGGCTGGAATATTAACCGGTTTATTGCACTGGAGGGAACCGTGAACTACTATCGCAGCAAAGAGAACCTGATGACACGGCAGCTGACAACCGTACAGGGCAGCGACCAGGTGGCGGGCAGCATCGAATCGAATGGCTATGCCAGGGCTTTTGATTTTGCGCCGGGTATAGTGATGAGCCCGGGCTTTGAAAAGCTCAACCCATATGTACGCTTCGGTATGGTAATACCTTTTTATGGCCGCCTGCACATTGAAACAGACGCAACTACCAGTACACCGGTATCCGCCACCGTGGTGGCCCAGACAACCATTCACCGCGAAGAAGCAGTGCACCCCAACATCACATTGGGCTTTCAGGGCGCATTGGGTCTGACTATGCCGGTAGGCCAGCGGTTTGATGTATTCGTAGAAACGGAATACCGCAACGTACCCGCTAAAAGTAAAAAGAAGGAAGTGACCCGGTACGAAGAAACCACACGTGTGGTGAACACCAGCAATGGCGCAGTGATCAGCACTCAGCAGCGTGGACTGAATGACCTGTCAACCGCTGAGCGGAATACCGACTATGTAACCACGCTTGATGCCGGCTCTAATACGGCCATTGGCCGCGAAGGAACACAAACGCGTTACAAGGACGATAACAGGGCAGCCAATGAACTGAAATCCTATATCAATATCGGCGGACTGGGCGCCAACGCCGGAATCCGGTTCCGGTTCTGAGCTTTATTCTGCGGCTTTCAGCTGTTGTGCCAGGAAAGGCTTTAGCAGGTCAACCGGCACCGGGAAAATAGTAGTAGAATTGTTCTCTGTAGCGATTTCGCGCAGGGTCTGCAGGTAACGCAGGGTAAGGGCGCTGGGCTGTTCCCCTAAGATCTTGGCAGCATCTGCCAGGCGTTGTGAAGCCTGGAATTCTCCTTCAGCGGCAATCACCTTGGAGCGGCGCTCGCGTTCCGCCTCAGCCTGTTTGGCCATGGCACGCTGCATTTCCTGGGGCAGATCGATCTGCTTTACCTCTACATTGGATACTTTAACACCCCAGGGCTCCGTATGAGCGTCGATGATCTGCTGCAGCTTCTGGTTGATCTTTTCCCGCTGGGACAGGAGATCATCCAGCTCTGATTGCCCCAGTACACTGCGCAGCGTTGTCTGCGAAAGCTGGGAGGTAGCCATGAGATAATTTTCCACTTCAACCACCGCCTTGTTGGGCTGGATCACCCGGAAATACACCACAGCATTCACTTTAATGGATACATTATCCTGTGTAATGACGTCCTGGGGCGGCACATCCAACACCACTGTACGCAGACTTACCCTAACCATTTTATCAATGATGGGAATCAGCAGGATTAAACCGGGACCTTTTACACCACCACCCACCAACCGGCCCAACCGGAATACCACCGCACGTTCATACTCCCGTAAAATGCGGATCGCATTGGCCAGGATAATGACGGCGAAAACGATAATAACAATCATCCAGACAGAAACTGTTTCCATATTTGAAGGTTTAAGGTTTGATGTTTCTGGTTTGAGGTTCATTAAAAGTTAAAAGTAGCAAGCTTAGGATCCGGACCTGTACGCACACCTGTTCTTCACCTCAAACTTCAAACCTTAAACCTCAAACTTAAAAAGGTTCTACCAGCAGGGTAAGGTCACGGATGCCAACTACCCGTATTTTTTCTCCCCGGGCAATGTTGTTGCCGGTGGATATGGCCCGCCAGATCTCGCCATGAACACGCACAGTACCGCCAGGCTCCAGCGCCTCCAGGGTTTCGCCGGTCTCGCCGGCCATCGCTTCAACGCCGGTTGCCGGCTTCGCACGCAGGGCCCTTACGCCCAGGCCCAGCACAAACAGGAAAAAGAGCGCGGATACAGCCACTGCAGCAATGATCACACTACGGGAGATCCTGACGGTTTCCAGGGCCGCATCTGAACGGATCAGCATGAGCGAACCTAACAGGAGCGAGGCCACGCCGCCAATTGCCAGGATGCCGTGACTGACAATCTTAATCTCCAGGAGAAACAGGACGATGGCAAAAATGATCAGGGCAAGGCCGGCATAATTTATCGGCAGCGTATGCATGGAATAAAAAGCCAGTATCAGGCTGATCACGCCAACAACGCCCGGCAAAATGGCGCCGGGGTTATACAGCTCAAACAGGATACCATACATGCCAAGCAGCAACAGGAGATAAGCCACATTCGGATCCACCAGCAGGTCCAGTAGCTTTTCCAGGGCCGTCATTTCCACGGTTTCTACCCGGGCATTGGCTGTCCGCAGCACAGTAGCGCCTCCTTCAACGGAAATATTTTTACCGTCAATATCGCGCAACAGATCGGAGGTATTAGCCGCCACCAGGTCTACAACCCGCTTTTCCACCGCTTCTTTTTCAGTGATGGCCAGGCTGCGGCGAACAGCGTCTTCAGCCCACTGGAAATTACGCTGGCGCTTTTCAGCGATAGACCGGATAAATGCGGCGGCATCATTGGTGGCCTTATCGCTCATTACAGCGTCCATTTTGCCCTGGAGATCCACCGGGTGGGCAGCACCGATATTGGTGCCTGGCGCCATAGCAGCTATATGGGCAGCCATGGTGATAAAAACCCCCGCAGAACCGGCGTGAGCACCGCCTGGCGCTACGTATACGACTACGGGCACCGGGGATGCCAGGATATTGCTGACAATAACCCGCGTAGACTTTAGCAGGCCGCCAGGCGTGTTAAGCAGGATCACGAGGCACTCAGCCTTTTCATTGGACGCTTTTTTAATGCCGTCCCGTATGTGATCGGCGGATACCGGGTTAATGCTGCCGTCGATCTTTATGACGATCACTTTTTGTGCAGATAGTACAACCGGGATCAATAAAACGAGCCATCCCAAAAGAAAAAATTGCTTCATGGAAAGAATGGTTTATGAAGCGATGTATGTCTATTAAGTTACGTAAATTTGCTGTAATAATTCCCCGTACTGACCTCACCCTACAAATCTCCAACAACCAAGCACTCTCCCCAACTCAACCACTCTACTCCTCTGATAATTTACGTTATGTTAAATAGGATAAAGGGGATTTCTCCCCCATAACTGGCTGACCACCAACTGCTGAAATCCAGGCTTCCTTCATGAAGGCAAAGTCAGCTTCATCGCGCCGGACCTTTTGAGTTCTGCTGCCAGGTGAATGGCACTCCTGATGCGCTGGTAGGTTCCGCAGCGGCAAACATTCCCGGTCATCGCTTCATCAATATCTTTATCAGTGGGCTTTGTGTTGTGCTTAAGCAGTACGGCAGCGCTCATGATCTGGCCGGACTGGCAATAACCGCACTGGGGAACGTCAAATTCTGTCCACGCCTGTTGCAGCGGCACGGCTAAATCAGCGTCCAGGCCTTCAATAGTCACCACCTGCCGGCCATCGGCCAGGGATGCCGGCACCACACAGGAACGGATCGCCTCCCCGTCCAGGTGTACGGTGCAAGCGCCGCATTGCGCGGCTCCACAGCCGAATTTTGTACCTGTAAGTCCCAGGCGGTCACGAATAACCCAAAGCAGCGGCATATCAGCAGGCACATCCAGCTGGTGTGTTTTTCCGTTTACAGTCAACTTTATCATAAGGGATGATTGTGGCGGTTATTAACTTAAGTCCTGGTTCATCACCGGCAAATGCCGTATACGCTTACCCGTTGCAGCAAAAATTGCATTTGTGAGCGCCGGCATCATATGGCCGACGGTGGCTTCTCCCACACCGCCGGGCTTTTCATTGCTTGGCACAATAAAAGTGGAAATCTCCGGCATCTCATTGATCCGTAAGGTTTTGTAGTCATAGAAATTTCGCTGCTGCACCTTGCTGTCTTTAAAAGTGATCTCACTGTACAGGGCTGCAGACAGGCCAAATGCCAGGTTACTTTCCATCTGTGCTGCCACGCCATCGGGGTTGATGGCAAGGCCGCAGTCTATGGCACAGGTAACTTTCGTTACTCTTGGAGGCATTCCTTTTGAAACGGCTACTTCCGCCACCACCGCAGAAAAACTGCCTACTCCTTCAAACACGGCAACTCCTCTCCCATAACCTGGAGGCAAGGGCGATCCCCATCCGCTTTTTTCTGCCGCCAGGTTCAGTACGTTCACAAGGCGGGGCTCATCTTTGTACAACATACGGCGGTATGCTACAGGATCTTTTCCTGCGGCGTGTGCCAATTCGTCTGACAGACTTTCCATAGCAAAAATGGTATGGCTAAGGCCTACAGCGCGCCAGTTATCCACAGATACCGGCCATACAGGAGTATTCAGCTCTATACGTTGATCAGGTATGCTTTTGACATGCGGTGCCGTTTGCATGCCTTCAATAGAGAACATATCCACGCCATTGATAACGGCCACTTTTTCAAAAGGTCCGCCTGTCATCACAGACTGACCCACACTTATCTGTTTCCAGGCAACTGGTGTTCCGTTTTCATCAAGACCAACTTTAAAGCGGTGAAGGAAAGCCGGGCGGTACATACCACCCTGTATATCGTCTTCACGCGTCCATACTGTTTTTATCAGTTTGCCTGAAGCTTTGGCCACTTCAACTGCTTCCCGTACAAAGTCGGAACGGGTGATGTTCCTTCTTCCAAAAGAACCGCCCAGGAAAACGGTGTTGATGAACACCTTGTCTATTGGCAGACCTGTGATCTCAGCCGCCGCCTGCTGGTCGTTCGTGTGTGTTTGTGTGCCTGTCCAGATCTCACATTTATCTGCACTTAACTTCACCGTACAGTTCAGCGGCTCCATTGGCGCATGTGCCAGAAAAGGCTGATAGTATTCTGCTTCCACAACATGCGCTGCCCGGCTGAGCGCTTCGTCCGGGTTACCGGAGCTGGTGGCTGGCAATCCGCCTTTAACGGCACGTTCTTTCAGCTCTGCCAGCAAGGCATCGCTGTTTATACCTGCCGCTTCACCAAAGTCCCATTCCACCCTGAGCGCATCGCGGCCTTTTTTTGCCGCCCAGAAATCATCGCCTAATACAGCCACACCACCAGGGATGGGCACTACCTGGCGAACGCCGGGAACAGCCATGGATGCAGCGGCATCATACTCCTTTACTTTGGCGCCGGGAAAAGGCGCCCGTGCGATCAGCGCGGTAAGTAACCCGGGAAACTGCACATCCATTCCGAAGATCGCCTTCCCGTTGATCTTGACGGGGGTGTCAAGCCGTTTTACTTTCTTGCCTATAAATTTCCACTCCGCCGGGTCCTTTAACGGAACATCGGCAGGAAGTGGCAGTGCGGCAGCATCTTCTACCAGCTCACCGTAACGTATTTTTTTATCGCCGATGATCACGTGGCCATCTGCTGTGCGGCAATCCTTTACAGCCACATGATAACGGCTGGCCGCCGCCTGCACCAGTAATTGGCGGGCGGTGGCGCCGGCCTTGCGGTAACGGTCATATTCAGATAAGAGACTGGTAGAGCCGCCGGTACGCTGTGTAGCATATATAGTGTGGTAAAAGGCGGCAGCGGCGGGAGCGTGTTCCGCCTGGATGGTTTGCCAGCTGGCATCCAGCTCTTCTGCTATCAGCATGCTGAGGGATGTCCAGATGCCCTGGCCCATTTCACAGTGTGAGAGAATAACGGTAACCGTGTCATCCGATCCGATACGGAGGTATGCATTGGGCGTAAATACCGTTTCTCCGGCTGCCTGTAATTTTTTCACAAGGCGTGCGGGAACATTGAATGCAATAACCAGCCCTCCTGTGGCCAGTGCAGCTGTTCTGATGAACTGCCGGCGATCGAGCAATTGGGGTGTTGACATAATTTTGGTTTTAAACGGCTCAATAAAGTAAGGATAGTAACAGGGGGATTGTGAGACTACACTGATCTGCAAGCACTCAATAAATTTAAAAAAATTCCTGCAAAACTTTTTATGGTTTTTTGATACCGCTTAAAACTGTTAGTACGGGTAGCTGTAACTGGGGTTATCTGATCCGGTTATATTTCCTGAGCATGTTCATTACCTTTTCCATGGGAAGCGCTTCTACCATATGACCATCTCTTCCTTGCATACCGGTGGCGGCAAAGAGCGAGTTAATGATCGCTTCTTCCGTTGCCTCTATTGCCGCCATGAACAAAGGTGTAACGTATTCATTATGCAGCACTGGAACGGATTGTACCGGGCCCGTCGGCGCGTAAGGTATACGAACAGCATCCGCAGTGGAAAAAGCGATCACATAGTCGCCACTGCCATTGGAGGCAATTCCGCCTGTTTTTGCAAGGCCCATAAAAGCTCTTTTGGCCAGCCGTTCCAGGTTACGGCTGTCTACCGGTGCATCGGTGGCGACAACGATCATACAGGAGCCGTCTACCTTATTGTTCAGCTGTTCGCTGAATTCGAACTTTCCCAGCTCCTCGCCCACCGGCACACCATCGATCTGCAGCATACCGCCGAAATTGGTTTGCACCAGCACCCCAACAGTGTATCCACCCAGCTGTTGCGGCAATTTACGGGATGCAGTACCGATGCCACCCTTGAAACCGAAACAGATGGTGCCGGTGCCCGCGCCCACGCTGCCTTCCTGCACAGGGCCTGTCTGGGCATGCTGCAACGCCTGCAGCACATCCTGCCTGGTTACCGGTCGGCTGCGGATATCATTCAGCCAGCTGTCGTTCGTTTCTCCCACCACAGCATTTACAGAGCGCACGTTCTCATTGCCTTTTTGCTGCAGCGTATATTCAATCAGCGCATCCATGGCGGTGGGCACGTTCAACGTATTGGTGAGCACAACCGGTGTTTCAAGGTTACCCAGCTCAGCCACCTGCGTGCTGCCGGCCAGTTTACCGAAACCATTGCCGGCAAAGACGGCAGCCGGCACTTTCTGCTGAAAGATATTGCCTTCATAGGGCAGTATTGCGGTAACGCCCGTACGAACATCACCGCCTTTTATAATGGTAGTATGTCCAACTTTCACACCAGGTACGTCAGTTATAGCGTTCCACTGCCCGGTGGGCATTACGCCGATACGCAGACCCAGATCGCGGGCGCGCTGGGTTGTCTGGCCATTCGTTGTCTGTAATAAAGCAAGTAAAACGAAAACAATGAGGGTGATGCGCATAGGAATGAAAATAATAAAAAATAATGACTGGCTGGTATCAGTAAGCCAACAGGCGGCCGCAGGTTATCACAGCAATCCAGAGAACTATGGACAGCAGGGCCATGAGCTTAGCCCTGGTAGGGGTTCGCTGCTTTTCCGGTATGCGATCAATGAGGCGATGGAATAGCAAGGCGTTTAGTCCGGCGGTAACCAGCAACAGCATTTTCAGCCAGAACACCGGGTTGCTGGTAAGCGTTATCGCATTGGTAATGAAAAGCAGGAGGCCCGAAGGAACGATCAGTAAGAGCCCTCTTTTTGACCAGGGCAATAAATGACGGGCCAGACCTGCTACCGGAAGCTCTTTTGAAAAGCCCAGCAGGCGCAGATCGAACATGAAGGCTGCGCCTGCCAGCATAACAATGCCTGTAATATGGATGATCTCAAGGATAGGATATGCCCAGGTTGAATCGCGGATAGCACCCGCCAGCGGGCTGTTTTCCAGGTAGGCCGCAATCAACGCAGTTCATATTTCTGGTTATTGATAAAGATCCTTTCCGCACGCATTTCGTTCTTGATCTTCTTGTGCGGGTACCCCACTACGCGCAGGGAGGCGCCTTTCTTAACCATATCGGCGGTAACTCCACGGGTTTGCATGCGGCTGACGGGCGCCAATACCACCGTCCATTCTTTCTTATTATCCGTGACCTTTATAGTGGCGTGCGGGTTCTCGTAAGCAGACTCCTGGATAACGCCGGTGTAATCAAGCACCTTTTTCTGGTCATAGTTAGCCCAGCCGTGATGCAGCGGGGAGAAAGACATGCATAAGAAAATGAGGAGCAGGGCGAAGGTGTTCTTTAGTAAGACCATAGCGGGTATTATTTAGCGGTTTACTAATAAAAAACATTTTAAAGATACGCCATTTACCCTTACGCTCCTGCCCTGCTTATTGTTGCGGCGCCTCATGCACACACTCCCTGCCCCAGCCGGGGTGATGGGCGGTCCGCCAGCCGCCAAAGCGGAAGAACAGCATATTGGCAGACAGGAAAAAGCACGATAGCCAGTATGGCCGCAACTCGTGAAATGACGGTCAGCGTGCGGTTCCTGGCAAATGGTCCGAAAACATACCCGATGATAAACACCATGCAGGCAATGAACAGTATCCTGAAGAAAATGAATGCGAAGATCATAACCATTAGTTTTTAAAGTTCTTAAAATCAATTGCTGAAACAAAGCTACGGCACTGCTACAGGCCTCCCGGTGCAGAATAGATCAGGGCAGGAAATGTAGATACAAAACGGCGAATTCTGTATAAATAAAGAATCGCTAAATTGGCTGCTGCAATGGAAAAACTGAGGTACTCCTTTTACAACCGTCCAGATGTACTGCTTATTGCCAGGGAATTGCTGGGCAAGGTGCTGGTAACAAGGCTCAATGGTTTCACCACCACCGGGCGCATCGTTGAAACAGAGGCCTATGCAGGTGTAACTGACCGCGCCTCTCACGCCTATGGCGGAAGGCGTACCGCCCGTACGGAAGTAATGTTCGGCAAAGGCGGTGCCGCTTACGTATACCTGATCTACCGGCATCCACCATCTGCTCAATGTGGTGACCAACAGGAAAGATGTGCCGCATGCCGTGCTGATAAGGGCTATAGAGCCGCTTTCGGGCATTGAGCACATGCTAAAACGTGCTGGTAAGGACCGCTGGGATTATACCCTGGGTAAAGGCCCCGGCAATGTGTCAAAAGCCCTGGGCATCACTACCGCTTATACAGGCTGGGACCTCACTGGCAATGACATCTACATTGCTGCAGATGGTTTTACCCCTCCCGCAGACGCCATAATAGCTACGCCACGCATAGGTGTAGATTATGCCGGAGCAGATGCATTGCTGCCCTACCGGTTCATCCTGAAGGATAACCCATATGTAAGCGGTAAGCGGATCAATAACAGGCTTATGAGTTGATTACGGCGGTAAGTTTTTCGTTGCGGTTCCGCAGATCTATACCGCCTTCCATGAGTGATTTGAGGTTCACCAGGTAAAAGAGCCAGCCGCCCTGGCAGCCAATGTGGTAGTTGAATTTTGCGTCTTCATCAGTTGGAATGTTTTCCTGCGTTAATTCAACAACAGTAACGCCTTCCATTGTTTTGATACGAACGCTTACCGTGCCTGCTTTTCCAAAGATAAATTGAAGGAAATCCTTCCCGTTGGCAGCCAGTACATTCCCGGTTTCCGTTACACTGTCCGGGAAGCCAAACCATCGCCACTCATAAGTATCGCCCGGTGCAATCCTTTGCTCTTTTTCCTTTACCGCCCCTTCCCGGCTGGTGAACAATGCCTGCCGGAGGAAGAAACTTTCAAGTCCCCCGGAGCTGGTCCAGCGGTCGTAGATCTCCTGTATGGACGCATTGACAGGGATCCTTAATGTAAACTGACTCCAGTCTTTCTTTTGCATAACATATGTTTTTCAGGGATTGAACTACGCATGGGGCTGAACAGGGCCGCTGCTGCCTCCGCGTCCTGAACAAGGTTGTAAGATGCTTGCGTTTTAGCCGTCACACAACTAAGTTATACCGAAAAATTATTTTTCAATAAAATATTACCATTCGGATAAGATTATTCGTTATTAGTATATAAAAAACACCAGTTGACGAAAATGAAGTGTATTTCAATTTCCCTTACATTTATATCTCCTTCTTTAACCCAATACACCCCGCCCCTTTTTCACCCCTAAATCATTTTACATGAAACGCACTTTAATTCCCTCAGTACCGCTTGTTCTGATTACTATCAGTTCGCTGCTATCACCCGCCTGTAAGAAAGAAGACCACCATCCGGATGGGCACCCACAATGCAGTATCCAGCAGCTAAAAGGAGATCTTGGATTTGCATTAAGTGACAGCGCTGTTTTTGTCTATAATGCCAAAGGAGACCCTGTGAGCATTACAAGGACTATTCCTACCACCGGACATCCTAATTACCTGTTTTATTATGATGCTCATCGCAGGTTAACAGACTACATAGGCGTGTATAGCGACGGTGTGCATTTTGAGTTCAGGCGCCGTTACGGCTACGACAGCAAGAACAGGATCGTGCAGGATACCCTCTTCACCTTTGGCGCATTAACAGACCCGCCGCAGCAGTGGTACGTGGAGCTTATTACAACCTACACCTATGATGCCCGGAACAGGATTATCCGCCAGGATGATCAGCATCCACGCACCGGCGGCAGATATATAATGCGCTATGTCTATAACGAGGAAGGCAATCTTGAAAAGGTATACAATGGCAACAGCGTTATTTTTACCTATACCTACGACAACAAGGTCAACCTCCACCGCACGCATCCCGTTTGGCAGTTTATTGACCGGGATTTCAGCGTTAATAATCCTTTCCAGGCAATAACTTATAATAAACGGGGATTACCGCTGAAGGTCGAAAGCGATCCTACAAAATTCGATAAATATTTTCTTGGCATCGCTTATCACCAGCTGGAAGTCAGCTATAGTTGCCGCTAGACTGGGGCGTTATGCTCAGGTTAACAACGTTTGTTTTTTATAGGATTGCTTCGGCCGGCTCCCCGCTAATGCCCTCCGGGCTTCGCAATCACGGGATTGCAGACCCGGTCTTCATTCGCACGTCATTGCGACACGCAGCGCAGCCCTGCGCGTGGGGCGACGAAGCAATCCTTTCAAACGGCAAACAGGTCTTCATTCGCGCGTCATTGCGAGAAGCTCACAGTCCTGCGCGTGGGGCGACGATGCAATCTTCTAAATAAGTAACAGTACTGCGTGTAGCTTTACAACGAAACGCTAATACCCTTTTAAATTTTACTCGTTAAAAAACGGAACTATTTCAAACGGGCGGTTTCCTGTTCCAGGAACTGGCGGAATCTTTCGCGCAGCTGGCGGTGGTATTGGATCATTTGCCTGGCTTCTTCTGAAATAACGGAACCACCTCCCTTTTCTCCTCCCGTGCTGGTAAGTACAAAGGGCCGGGCGGCCATGGTGTTCATATTATTGACCAGGTCCCAGGCTTTTTTGTAAGACATACCCATCCGATGGGCCGCCTGTTTGATAGACCCTGTCTCGGCAATATGCTCCAGTAACTCTACCGGACCTGGCCCAAAAAAACGGGTGCCCTTGTTTTCGATCCAGAGGCTTCCGTTCACCCTGAAGTCACCCTGCTTCAGTATTTCCCTGATCATTTTTTCCATAAATCATGCTGCGATAAAATTGCCGGTTATCAGTAACAGCAGTCAGTATCTTCGCGCCCGTCACGCAAAACCGGCAACCGTCAAGTATTAGCTTGTCGCAGAATGAAAGTACAAATTTTAATTATTTATCAGGCAGGTAGGCGCCGGTTTCTATCCAGGTCCTGAACTGCCTGGCAAACTCTTCATGCGCCATGGGGGGCAGCGCACGGCCTTCACCGGGGTTCCAGCATCCCACCACCAGCTTGTCAAAGGAAACGTGTTCTATGAGCTGCTCTTTTGTTTTATGGCCGTTCAGGGAAGGATCCAGCAGCTGCGCGGCCAGTTCCCTGGGAGATTTACCTTCAAACACCATTTTCATATCTGCAGGCGGCAGGTGCCAGTTGGGATTGCCGGGCGGCATATGCAGTCCGGGCGTATTTTCCGGCTGGTGGCAATTGGAGCATTTCATAGCGTATAGTCCCTTACCATCAGGGCCACGCTGTACGTTCATGGTATGGATGTGGCTGTCTTCCCCCTGTAAGGGCGCATCGCCGGCCGGATGACAGTTCATGCAACGCGGGTGCATCAGCACACTGTACGCGGCAAGGAACGCCTTTTTGGACGCCACGCTGTCTTTCTTCGGTGGTCCGTCGTTCAACAGGCCGCTGCCTGTTGTATTGAAAGACAATGCTATCGCTGATACGGCGCTGACCATAAACAGCAGGTAGACAATCTTTCCTGGTCTGTAATTTCTGATGTTGGCCATAATAATTTAAGCTTTGAGGTTAATATTACAGTAGGGCAAATTCCGGAGACGTTTACCCGTAGCTGCGAAAACGGCGTTAGCAATAGCGGGGGCCACCGGCGGTACGCCCGGCTCTCCTGCCCCGCCCATTTTTTCAGTACTGTTCACAATGTGCACTTCAATGTCTGGCGGAGTATCATTCATCCTGGCAATTCGATAATTGTGGAAATTACTTTGCTGCACTTTCCCTTTTGCCAGCGTGATCTCACCGTACAGGCAGGAAGATACCCCGAAGTTAATACCACTTTCCATCTGTGCACGTACACCATCCGGGTTCACCGCCAGGCCGCAATCAACGGCGCAGACCACTTTGTGTACCTTGATCTGGCCATCATCACTCACCGATATTTCGGCTACCTGGGCTACATAGCTGAGAAAAGATTCATGCACGGCAATACCCCGGAACCTTCCTGCCGGAAGCGGGCTTCCCCAGCCGGCTTTTTCTGCAGCCAGGTTAAGCGCCGCCAGGTGACGCGGATGGTTCTTCAGCAAAGCCCGGCGATACTCCAGCGGATCCTTGCCGGCCGCTGTTGCCAGCTCGTCTATCATACATTCCATTACGGTAGCGGTATGGGTATGGCCTACCGAACGATACCACAGCACCGGCAGCTGGTATTTGGGAGAATGCAGGCCTACATAATGGTCAGGTACCTCGCTGAGGTAAGGCGAGTCTGCCACCCCTTCCACCGATGAAGGGTCTATCCCGTTCTTCATCGTTGCTTCAAAAGGAGAGCCAGCCATGATGGATTGCCCGGCCATGTTATGCTCCCAGGCCACCGGGTAACCATTATCACCCAGGCCTACACGTACTTTATGCACAAAAGCGGGACGGAAGTAAGCGCCATGTATATCATCTTCGCGGGTCCATACCATTTTGATGAATTGTCCGCTGGCCTTTGCAATATGTACCGCCTCCGAAACAAAATCACAGGCAGGGGTTCCCCTTCTGCCAAAACCACCACCCAGGAACACCGTATGCACACTAACCTGTTCAGGCTTAAAGCCTAATATCTTTGCGGCGGCCGCTTGTTCCGCCATCGGCATCTGGGTACCGGTCCATATCTCGCAATGGTCTTTCGTCAGCCGTACCGTAGCGTTCTCCGGCTCCATAGGCGTATGCGCCAGGTAAGGGAACGTATATTCTGCTTCCAGCACCTTCGCTGCTTTGGAAAGGGCATCGGCTGCATTACCCTTTTCCGCAGCGGGCAGGCCCTTACTGGCAACCAGCTTCCTGTACGCTTCCAGCTGGGTGGGGGTATCAACGCCTTCATTGCCTTCCTGGTCCCATTCCACTTTTAATGCCGCCCTCCCTTTTTTGGCGGCCCAGAAATTATCCGCAATCACCGCAACGCCGGTAGGTATCTTCACAACATTGCGTACGCCGGGTACCTTGCGGGTCCGGCTGTCGTCAAAGGATTTTACCTTGCTGCCATACACGGGCGGATGCGCTACCACTGCCGTAAGCATGTCCGGGAAATGTACATCCATTCCGAATTTTGCGCCGCCATTCACTTTCCCCGGCGCGTCCAGTCGCTTTACCCCTTTGCCGATATACCTCCATTCACCCGGTGGGCGTAAGGGTACCGGTTCGGTACGCGGCGGCAAAGTGGCAGCCAGGGCAGCTACCTGTCCGTAACTGATGCGTTTATCGCCGGCAATCACCACCCCGTTTTCGGTACGGCATTCAGAGGGGTTCACACCCAGCTTCCGGGCAGCTGCTTCCACCAGCATGGAACGTGCCAGGGCGCCCGCCTGCCGGTAACGGTCAAATTCGGACCAGGTAGAGCTGGAGCCGCCGGTGATCTGCAAACCGTAAACCGTATGTATGTACGGTGTTCCGGGAGGCGCATGCTCGATCTTGAACTTATTCCAGTCTGCATCCAGCTCTTCTGCTATCAGCATAGACAGGGTGGTCCATATGCCTTGCCCCATTTCCGCATGCGCCAGCAGGATACGGATGGTATCGTCTGCCCCGATGCTCAGGTAAGCATTGGGTGCAAAATAGGCCACCGCATCTTCACTGGCTGCGGCGCCAATAGCAGCCAGGCGTTTGGCTGCCGGCACGGTAAAGGATATCATTAACCCGCCGCCCAGCAAGGCGCCTGCCTTCAGGAAGCCGCGACGGCTGGTTGTAAGTTCGCTTTTCATGATTTACCTCCCTCTTTTTGAAGTTGCGCTGCAAGATGAATGGCTTTTCGTATACGCGGATAAGTACCGCAACGGCAAATGTTACCACTCATGGCCCTGTCAATATCATCATCACTGGGGTTCGGATTCTCGCGCAGCAACACGGCGGCAGACATGATCTGGCCAGACTGGCAGTAGCCGCATTGCGGCACATCTTCCTGCAGCCAGGCCTTCTGCAGCGGATGGCTGGTATCGGGCGAAAGCCCTTCTATGGTAACCACCTGCTGCCCGGCTGCCCTTCCCAGTTGTGTAACACAGGATCGTACAGCCTCACCGTTCAGGTGAACAGTACAGGCCCCGCACTGCGCCATACCGCAGCCGAATTTGGTGCCTGTCAGCCCAACTATATCACGGAGTACCCATAAGAGCGGCATATCAGCGGGGGCGTCAACTGTATGCTCCTTCTGGTTGATAGTAAGCTTTATCATAATACTTTTTTTTCCTTAAAGAGTTGACCAATACTTCCTTCTATTAAACAGTAGTTTAATAAAATTAGTTAAAGTACTGGATGTTTTTGTTGTATGAATCAAAGAAAAACTTGCATAATTCAAATAAGGCGCGTCAGGCCAATATTTTCCTTATCTTTAATCCAGTCTTATTTTGACCTGCGCCTTTGAAATGTACCCCAGCTATCACCCCAACGCCATCTTTAAAAGTGACTGTCTATGCATAGGATTGTCCTGCTCTTTCCTGCCTTTATGCTGTTACTGAGCAGCAATGGAACGATTAATGTAAATAACAGGCATGAAGGCCTGCAGATCAGCGCCATAAAACCTTACCCGGGAGAATCCGGCAGTGGTGATGTTGTTGTTTTTGAATATAACAGCTACGGCAACCCTGTCAGCATTACCCGCAAGACGGATGCCGGCAGTGCCGCCACTTATCTCTTCCGTTACGACGCACAGCAACGCCTTACCGATTATGCAGGCCCTTGCCAGCAGGGCCTCTTTGAAAGATGGTATCGTTACTATTACGATAACAGCAACAGGATTGCAGGAGATACGGTCTATTATTTTGGCCGCGTAGGTGAGGATGGCCCGCTCCCCGATCCCGACGCGGCAAAACCCTACAACGGCCTGCCTGTTGCACAAACAGACCGCTATGAATATGATAGGGAGAACAGGATCATTAAAGTATCCCGCAGCTTTAGTGAGGGCACTGAGATGAACATCCTGTACACCTATGATACCGCAGGCAATCTTGAAAAACGTTATACCGCTTTCAGCGGATCGCCTGATCTGAACTATACCACTGTTTTCGGGCCCTATGATAACAAGGTGAACATGCACCGCACCCATCCCATCTGGCAGTTCATTGACCAGGACTACAGCCGCAACAATCCCTTTACCGCCGACGCATACCATGCGCAGGTATTACCCCTGAAGATCAGCGCGGCCAAAGCGGGAACAGACCCGGCCTTTCTGCTGATCAGCTATGGCACGCTGGAGGTGGAATACAAATAAGCCCCACCCATCTTTTTTGTAATTTACAGGCATGACAACCTTTCCTGTTAAAAGACTGCTGGTATACATGGCTAAATGTGTTGCCGGCGCCCTATTGGTATTCTTCATCGCGTATTTAATTAACTATCACGATTATATCTGGTGCCTGATCTCCGTAATGCTGGTACTCTCCCCGGATGGTACAGATGCGGTATCCCTGGCAATGAGCCGTATAAAGGCTAACCTGGTTGGTGCGGGCGCAGGTTTGCTCATGCTGGTCGTACACCCGCCAACGGTAGTAATGGTCAGCGGTGGTATAGCCATCACCGTTGCCGTTTGTACCCTGCTGAAACTGGAACCCTCTACACGTTCAGCGCTGGCCGCCACCATTATCGTAACACTGCATGAAGCCGGCAGGCATATCTGGGATACGGCCCTGGAAAGAGTATTGTCTGTACTGGCCGGTTGCCTGCTGGGACTGCTCGTTACCTTCATTTTTCATTCCCGTTTCACAAACCGCCCTGCTGAAGGACATGCCCACCAGGAAGCATAGCTTCCTTTCAAATTAATCACTATCTTCTTTCATGTTATATCACCGTTAAGACAACAATTGTTTATGAGAATCAGTAAATTCTTCCTACTGCATGCCTGCATCCTCATCAGCTGCCTGCACACCCTGATGGCCCAAACGCCTGGCGGGTATGACCAGCATGCTGCCTTTAACCCGCTCTTCTATACCCACAACGGCAATGAGTACCGCAGCGCAGGCGGAGCACCGGGACCAAAATACTGGCAGAACCGGGCAGACTATACGATCAACGTTACACTGGATACCACCCGGCACCGTATCAGCGGATCGGTGCTGATCACTTATACCAATAACAGCCCGGATACGCTGTCATTCCTCTGGCTGCAGCTGGACCAGAACATTTACCGGGCAGACTCCCGCTCCGTTGCCACCGCAGTGGTGACCGGCGGACGCTTTAACAATCGCAGCGTGACCCAGGGCTTTGAGATCAGCAAAGTAAGTATTACCCAGGCGGGAAAAAGCCGTGAGGCACGGTACCGGGTAAACGATACCCGAATGAAACTGGAACTGCCGCAGGCATTGAAAGCCCAAGGCGGCACGGTACAGGTAAAAGTGGACTACGCCTTTGAAATACCTCTCTACGGTACCGACCGTTTAGGCAGGCTGCCCACCCGCTATGGCTGGATCTATGAAGTGGCACAATGGTATCCCCGCATGGCTGTATATGATGATGTACTGGGCTGGAACACTGCTCCTTACCTGGGTGCTGCTGAATTTTACCTGGAATATGGTAACATCAGTTACAACATCACCGCACCGGCGGGTATGATCATAGCTGGCTCCGGCGAGCTGCTGAACCCCGCACAGGTGCTGACCGCCGATCAGATCAGCCGCCTTGGCCGCGCACGCGTAAGCGATCATACCGTGATGATCCGCGACAGCACCGAGATCATCACGCGTACGGATGCACGCAACGGGCAGCTTACCTGGCGCTTCAGCTGTAAGAACACCCGCGATGTGGCCTGGGCAGCCTCTCATGCATTTATCTGGGATGCCGCCCGCATTAACCTGCCCGGCGGCAAAAAGGCGCTTGCCCAATCCGTATACCCCGTGGAAAGTGCAGGACATACCGCCTGGAGCCGCTCTACTGAATATGTGAAAAACGCTATCGAGCTCTACTCAGAAAAATGGCTGGAGTATACCTACCCGGTAGCAACCAATGTAGCAGGCATTGTAAGCGGCATGGAATACCCCGGCATTGTTTTCTGCTCTGCCAGAAGCGCCGGCAACGGGTTGTGGGGTGTTACGGATCATGAATTCGGACACAACTGGTTCCCAATGATCGTTGGCTCCAATGAACGAAAGTATGCGTGGATGGATGAGGGCTTCAATACCTTCATTAACCAGCTCAATTCCAAAGCATTTAATAAAGGAGAATACTATCAACCTTTAACAGGCGGCAGACTGGCCACCAATCTGTTCGGTCCCGGATCAGAAGGCATACTGAACATTCCCGATGTAATACAGGCACGGCAGCTGGGCAACCTGGCCTACCTTAAACCCGGCCTGGCCCTCATGCTGCTACGCGATTATGTACTGGGACCGGAAAGGTTTGATGAAGCATTCCGGGCCTATATACACCGCTGGGCCTTTAAACACCCTACACCCTGGGACTTCTTCCGCACCATGGAAAATGTAAGTGGTGAAGACCTCAGCTGGTTCTGGCGGGGCTGGTTCCTGAATACCTGGAAACTGGATCAGGCAGTGAAAGAAGTGAAATACCAGGACAATGATCCTGCAAAGGGCGCATTGATCACCATAGAAAACCTGGATCAGATGGTGATGCCGGCGATTATCGCCATGAAAGAAAGCAACGGCAAAACAGACACTGTCCGTCTGCCCGCTGAGATCTGGCAACGCGGCGGTACCTGGACATTCCGCTATCCTTCCACCACTCCGCTCAGCCAGGTACTGATAGATCCTGATCAGGCTTTCCCTGATATGAACCGTCACAACAACGAATGGAGGCCCCAGTAGGGGACAAATACCGAAATCCAAATACCAAATACCAAATACCAAATTCCAAATTCCAAAATCCAAAAATGCGGAGCACTTTTCAAAGAACACCCGTAATACAGCATGGAGCATTTCAAATTGGTATTTGGTATTTGGTATTTGGCATTTGGAATTTGGTATTTGGAATTTGCATTGCTAGCCCTGGAACTTATAAACGGCCAATACAAAGATGATCAGCAGCACCAATAGCTGTAAGGCATGAAAAACTCGCAGTCTGCGTCTGAGCATACCATGCTGTACCACATCTGCTACGCCATTGGATGATGACAACAGTTGCTTCAGCTTTTTGATCACCGGCGCGCCGAAGATCCTGGCATTCAGCACAAGAAAGATCACCAGCCCCATTTTAACCTCAAACCAGAGCTGTTTGGTAACAGCAAACTGGAACGCCCTTAGCAACAGGAAGCCGCTGATAAGGATGAGCGCTCCCCCAAGGCCGAAGAAAATGTTATAAGCCTGTGATGTTTTGAACACGGCAGCTGCCTGACGTTCATCCTCCGGGTAATATTTCCAGAGCTGTCTCAAAGTTACATAGCTGCCCAGCAGGCCGGCGGTCAGCAGGGCAATACCGGTAATGTGCAGTACAATCCCCAGCGGGAATAGATTAATGGTACCCATATATTGAAGTTTAATGCTTACAAAAGCCTCTTTCTCAACAGTAAACGAACCAGCAGCTGCACAATACCCAGGTGTATAATACCCGGCGTATAAATAAACAGCCTCGCCTCCCGCATAAAGGAAATAAACGGATTGTTCATAGTCTGATGTTTTTAAACCTCAGCTAATGCATTAGCAGCAATGTAAGATGGGTGTAGGTAAACAGCGATTAATTTGTACGTACTCGAAGTAATTACTCCAAATATACTACAACCCCGTTGTAATAACAAAGGGGATTGTAATAATTTTTATTATTTTGTTCCATATCCGTAGTAATATGAACAAAACAGTAGAGCTGGTAAAACGCCTGGGGCGCTTTTGAAGAAAAACATCCGGACAGCAGCATTGCAGAATTTTGCCGTTATTATCTTTCCACGCAGCAGGAGGAAGAACAGTCCCTGCCCAGGGCGTTAACCGGCGGACTACAGCCAAAGAAACCGGAAGCCCTGCTGGCTAAGCTCATGGGCCGCATTGTAAGGCTGCACCAGCTGTATGGCCGCATTGCCCTCGAAGGTACCGGCATCAGCCAGTTTGAGGAGTTTGCACTGCTGAACACCATCCTGCAGATGAAAGAGCCCCGTAAATCAGACGTTATCTATGCCACCATCTACGAAATGTCTACCGGTACCGACCTGCTGAACCGCCTGCGGAAAAACGGCTTTATCACCGAACTGCCCGACCCTGCCGACGGCCGCTCCAAGCGTGTAAAAATTACCGCCAGGGGTGAAAAAGTATTACAGGCCAGCTTTAAACGGCTTACACAGCTCGTAAATATGCTGTTTGGTGAAATGGGGCAGGACAATATCATGCTGTGCATCCAGCTGATGAAAAATGTAGAAATAAAATTTTCTGAACGCTGGCCGGAAGATAAAGGAAAATCGTTTGACGAGATCTATACAAGTGTGATGTCTGACATTTAAATTTCCTTACCTTACCCTGAACCCTTCTTCCAGGGTTTTTCCCCGCAGCTCCACTCCTTCCGGCAACTGCCATGTACAGGGTAATGGCGCATCCCAGCAACGGTCTGATTGATCCGGCGTATAGTAAATGAATGGAACTGTATGCCGGACCACCTTCTGCTGGAAACAGGGCGGCGGCATCCACCATCCATTCGCCGCCACCGGCGCAATGGCGCCCAGCTGCATGAACTGCCGGTGCAGGTGGCCGTACAGCAGCAGTGTAGCAGCCTGCATGGCCAGCAGCAATACAATAATGGCCAGCTGTAAATAACGAAAAGAACGCAGGTTCATCAAAAGCAGGTACCCCATCAGTATACAGGCAGGCACCAGGAAACCATAGGCAAAGCGCGGATCAGGCGCGGAGAAAAACCAGCAACCAGCGCCAGCATACAGGAACAATACCCAATACCGCAAGCCAGCGGGCAATACACATCTTCTCCACCATAATGCAAAGGGCAACAGGATCATAACCAGCAGCATACATTGATCATATATGCGCAGGTTGTGCAGAAACCAGATGCGTACCCGTTCCTGGAAAGTAGCGGCGCTCAGCACAGCGGGATCCCTGACCAGGTAAAAGGCCCACATCTTAATGAGTTCCCGCACCTTACCAACACCCGGCGCAGGATATTTCCAGTCAAATGAAAACAGGTCCGCCTTTTCAAATGGAAATACCAGGTAACCGCTGAGGATCACATTGCGGATCAACCAGGGCAGCAGTATCCATACCGCTATCACCACCAGCAGCTTTGCCTGCCGCCAGGCGCCTGAACGTACAACACGTATCAGGTGACAGGCAGGTAACAACAGCACCGTTATTGCCGATATCTTTACCGTTACCAGGAAAACCGCGCAAAGAAAAATGAAGAAAAGATCCTCCTCTCCCGCTTCGCCGTTACGATCCGCAATAGCTTCCATCCACAATACCAGCAGCAGTGCACAGAGATAGAACACCGCCATATCCGGTGCGGGGGCCGTCATATTGTATACCAGTACCACCGGTAAATGCATTCCTGCCAAAAGGCCGGCTTTCATCCACCAGCTGATACCGCGCGGGGCGGCGCCTAAAGCGGGTAACAGGTACAAAGCCACCAGCAGGTACAGCAAACCGTTCAGCTGGTTCACCGCCTGCCCCGTAATGAAATGCCAGTTAAACAGTGCGCTGATCACATGCCAGTGCGAATTGAAACCAAAGCGCTCATGCAGGTTGGCCAGGCCGGGTACCACGGGATATTGCTGCATCCATTTAATGAACTGTATATAATACAGCCCCTCATCATAAGCCAGTGATTGCCGCGATGAAAGATAAAGGGCAAACACCAGCAATACCAGGAATACCGCCCTGACAATCACTGGTTCCGCTCTTATTTGCTGCCGCCAGCGTTTTACCGCGGCATGTACAGTTTTGCGCTGCAGCCACCACAACAAAAGACCACCCGCCAATATTAGCATATTGGCAAGTTCTGCCAGCGGCATCAGTAAAGACAGCCAGGAAGCAACCACCCCGCAGGTCATCAAACCGCTCAGGGTGATCAATGAAAAAGAATATGCACCGCCTGGCTGCCGGCAGGCATACCTGTACCAGGCCGTATAGACGCCGATGCCATAAGGAATTGACAGTAAGACAATGCCCGCGAACTTCAATAAAAGAAAAACCATGACACTTGTTAGCAGTTAACAATTTTCATCCGTTCAGGAAATTGTATTTCAGGATGCAGTAAATAGCCCGGAAACCATCTTTATAGTTGATCTTCTTGCCCTCGCGGTAAGTACGGCCATAATAAGAGATCCCTACTTCATAGATGCGTATGCCGGGTATACGGCTGATCTTAGCCGTTACCTCCGGTTCAAAACCAAAGCGGTTCTCTTTCAGCTGCACGCCTTTGATCACATTACTGCGGAACAGTTTGTAGCAGGTTTCCATATCCGTAAGGTTCAGGTTAGTACACATATTGGAAACAAAGGTCAGGAACTTGTTGCCGATGGTGTGCCAGAAGAAAAGGATGCGATGCGGCTGGTGCCCCCTGAAACGGCTGCCATATACTACGTCTGCCTTTCCCGCGAGGGCGGGCGCCAGCAGCAGGTTAAACTCTTCGGGGTCGTATTCCAGGTCGGCATCCTGGATCACGATAAAATCACCGCTGGCGGCATGGATACCGGTACGCAGCGCCGCCCCTTTTCCGCGGTTAACATCATGGCGGATATACCGGAGCTGTGCCGCTGGATAATGTTCCCGGAATAATTGTACCTGCAGTCCCGTATCGTCGGTAGAATGATCATCTACTACTACTATTTCCTGCTGCATGTTGTGCAGCAGCTTTACTTCGTGTATGCGTAACAGGATGTTATAGATATATGCTGCTTCGTTATATGCCGGAACGATCACTGACAATTTTAAATGCATAATTCAGCTGTTGACTAAAGCCAATTCGTAATGGATAAAAAGGTAAAGACTAATAATCAGGCCTTAACAGGAATACTAAAGCCGTTGCCCTATCTAAACAATCAAAATATTAATTGAAAGCTACCAAGTGACTGATCCCTACGCTCATGAATGCCTGCGGCGCAGGCTATCCGGCCAGGGAAAGGTATCATGCGGAAGTGTGTCGTGCGGCGGCCATGGAAAGGTGTCATGGGGAGGCCAGTGAATAGTATCGTGCGGCGGCCATGGAAAAGTGTCGTGCGGAAATGTATCATGCGGGAAAGAATCGTGCGGAAAGCTGTCATACGGCGGCCAGAGGGTATCATACCCGGTGCTGTCACTGAATGCCGCAGCTTTCAGGCCTTTCAGCTTTTCTACTGCCTTGATGGATTCCTCTTTCTGACAGGCGGTGTTCCCAACAATGAACGCGCCTGTCAGCATTACAAAAACATGAAGTTTGTGCATACAAAATATGGTTTATATACCATTGAAGACAGGCACAGCAATAGAAAAGGTTGGGTAAAAAGACGATGTTATTTTTTGCCGATGGGTATACGGATATACAGCTCCAGCAGGCTGTTGTCCTGGATCCGTTGCAGCGGCGCCTGGAAACCCTTATCACCGGCAGAACGCCACAGTACTACCCGGTAATTGAAGCCGGCCTGCAGCCGTGGACTTACATACCAGGAGAGATCCAGGTTCCAGCTGAGTTGGTTCCTGCCGGGTAAACGGCCCGGACTGAACGCAGGGTCTGTAAATGATCCGGGGTTTAGCGTAGTATCGCGTATTATGCGGGAGCTGACAGTCGCGCTGTCTTTCGTGCCCGAAGCCGCAGCCATGCTGTATACCAGGCCGCTGCTCACTGCCAGCTTATTGCGGTGATATCCAACATTGATACCGGCAGATCCTGCAAAGGCGCGCCTGAAAGTATAGGGTGTGCGGGTAGTATCCACGTTGTAACGATCCTGTATACCGCCGCCCGTGGTATCAATGCGATATTTGCTGACGGCTACGTGCGAGAAAACTTTATTATAGCCGGTAATATAACTGGCGCTCAACTGCGGCTGCAGGAACCAGTTATTACCCAGCGGGTATATATATAACACGCCCACACGAAGACCTAAGGCACTGCTTAAAGGCGATAGTACACCCAGCTGCAAACCCCAGCGGCTTGCTGTTGCGCCCATGCTTAATCCGCCGCTTCCGGAAGCGGATACCGGTACCCCTGCATGGCGGCTGCCTGCCGACAGCGTAGCTAACGGCGACGCAAATACGTTAGGTGTAACAAGGGGATTCAGCCATGAAAAACGTTTATCCTTCACAGTGGGTACACCTGCAACAGGTTCATTATCATCTGCAGTACCGGGTACGGATGTGTTATTTACTTTATTATGAAGCAGGCTTTGCTGATATCCTTTTGCGGCCGTTACATGATTGCCGTCCATAGCGCCGGGAGCGGCTGCGCGATCCTGCCCCTTCCCTTCTTTGGCAATTACATTGCCTTTCTTTGCAGCCGTCAGCTGATGACCGGCGCTTTTAACCGGCCTGTCAGAATGGTTGTTTGCAGGTGTATTTGTATGCCCGGCTGCTGGTGCGGCCATGCTACCTGCTGCCGCGCGGGCANTGGTTGCCGGCGGAACACTATTATTCAGTTGATCGTTCGCTGCTGCCCTGGTACGGGCCGCATCTCCCCGCCTTTTTTCCGCCGCTGTCAACGCAGGGTTAATTGGCAGCGCAGGGTCTCCTGCCCCGGGTGTACCGGTAATGGTTGCCGGTACCACCCCGCTGCTGTCTGCAGCAGGTATGCCCGGCAGCACGTTGCTATTTGCAGGAATGAAAGAGCTGTCAGCCGCTATGTTATTAGTGTTCAGTGTTTCCGGCGTTTGCAGCGGCTTGTGCTTATGTGGTGAATGCGTTTGGGTGCCGGATGACGCTCCTCCCGGTTTTGTTTCCCGCAGGAAATGCGGCGCCACCCACATAGCAGCGGCGAACAGCCCCGTGGCAACGAAGGGAATGATAATGGCAGCCCTGTTAAACCGGAAGCGAAGAATGCGCGGCTTTGGCTTAGCGGCGTCTTCCTCATCCAGCAGGGCTGCCATTTTTGACCAGGACTGGCGCTTCAGCTCCGCTCCGGAATCTTCCGGGGCGTCTTGCCGGGCAGCGGCCTTTCTCAGCCAATCTTCAATATGTGAGTGCTTGTCATCCATTCGTTCATACGGGCTTGTTATTATCAAAAGACCGCTGTGCCAAAAGTTGCTCCTTCAATATCCGTTTGCCTTCCGCAACATGCCATTTGGAAGTGCCGCTGCTGATATTCAGCAGCGATGCAATTTCCTTATGTGCATACCCCTCAATAATAAACAGGTTGATCACCACCCTTGTAGTGGGTGGCAATTGTTGCAGCACCAGCAACAGTTCCTTATATTCCAGCTGGTTATTATCATCGGTATAATGTGCATATTCAGGGATCTCTCCCACCGCCTGCGCTTTTATCTGTGCCTGGGCGCTTCTGAAGTAGTCGGCAATGGCATGTATCATGATCCTGCGCAACCAGCCCTCAAAGCTGCCGGTATGGCTATAATCTCCTATCTTTTTAAATGCCCTCAGGAAACCGTTGTTCAGGATATCCACCGCTTTGTCACGGTCGCTGGTATACCTCCTGATCATAGACAACTGCCGGTCAAAGAACAGGTTATAGAGCTTTTCCTGGCTCAAACGGTCATTCCTGCGGCAGCCTTCCAGTATCTGGTCCAGGCTGTCGTGTCCATTATCAGAGGGTGCGGTATGTTCAGATACCTTCGGTGGCAGCTTAGTTAATTTTGATTGTTTAAAAGCCGAACGGTTTCACGTCGGAAAGTTTAAAAGTCTGCGGGTTTGAAAGTTAAAAACGTTCGCGAACGAGATCAAACTTTTAAACTTTCAAACCGTTAAACTTTCAGACCCCAAACATTTAGACTATGACAGGTCCCTGCTACCAAAAGGTTGGGTGTTTGCAGCAATATTTTTTTAAGGTTTTACATATACCTCGATGGTGGCGTTCGTAGGCCGCCGGGGCGCCAGGAACGTATCGGCCAGGCGGTAATGCTCCTGTAGCTCTTTACGGAGCGCAAAAGGGAAGAAATTATTCAATCCCGGCGCATATTCATACAATATAAGATCGTAATGATGGCCCCTCACCTTTTGGGTGAAAGCATCCAGCTGCCGGTTAAACATACCCACACCCAGGTGATACCACAAGGGGTAATCCTGCCCGGTTTCAAGCCGGAAAGGCATCGCATGCGCCAGGGGGGTTAACTCCGTCATGTTCAGCACTTTAATGCTATCCTTCTTTTCTTTTACAACAGGCAGCTGCAGCAGCCGTTCCATACCTTCTACGGTGGAAGGCGGCATATAGACCTTTTTAAACCCGGGCAGGCGGCTGAACACCCATTCCGAAGTCGGCACATTCACCCCGGTATCAGTGCTCAGCATAAAATTGCGGCGGGATACCACGTTCTCCGCACCCGGTGCGCTGGCTGCCACCGTCCGTGGTAGGGGAAACACCCGGGGCAAACACCCCGGTCAATATATTTCCAGAATACGCCAGACCACCACAAAAGCACCAGCAGGGCTGCAGCGGTAAATGCCCTGAAACGCCCCAGGTCTACCTGCTGTAAGGAGCTGAACTGCGCACACAAGAAAGCAAAGGCGAAACTGTGGAAGAAGATATTATTGTCCGGCGGCGTATAGCTGGTTACCTGGAAAAGGGCCGCTTCTGCCAATATACCCAGGGTGAGCAGCGTAAACAACATGGCCCGTTTATTCTCCCAGAAAGCTTTAAATTTCCGAAACGCCGGTACCAGGCTCACTACCATCAACACCAGGTAGAATTTGATCCACTGGGAGCCCCCGAGGATCTCCTCTGCAAAATCACTGACTGCCAGGCGGGAATTATGCGGCGGTTGTCCATGGTTAAACCAGTAGCCAAAGCCGTAACGGGTCAGCGGCAGGATAAAGATGGCCGCCACCAGGGCCAGGAAGCCCAGGAATACCGGTATACCCAGCCAGCTTTTTTCATGCAGGCTGTTATATAATAAAAGGGCCAGGCATAACAACAGGGCCAGTCCGCCGCCATCCTGCTTGGTAAAGATAGACAGGAATACAAACAGGGCTGCCGGCAGTAACCATAATAAGCGTTTACGTGTTTGCGGCCCCGTGAGATACTGGAACAGGAACGCCAGTCCCGCCAGCTCATAAACGATCACCGTATGGTTATACCAGGGCCAGAAATTAAAGAACGAGTAAGACAGTACGAACACCAGTACAGACAATGCCCGGATACCCGGCGCCAGTTCCAGGCGCTGCAGTATATGCCTGAACGAAAACCCGGCCATTATATTAATAAACACCTGGGCCTTTACCAGCGAAATGAGCTGGGGACCAAACAGCCGGAAGAATATCGAGGGGATGATCCAGTAGCCATATCCCAGCGGCAAACCGAAATCCTTATAGGGCATCTGCCCCTGTGACATACGGTAAGCGCCCTCCCAGGAAAGGAAGATGTTCACCCGGTAGGGAAAGGTGGCAAAAAGCGGTACCAGGGCCAGGCCAATAATGATCACTGCCTCAATTACGGTAAAGATGCTACGTTTTTGGTAAAGGGAAGACCCGGACATCGACATATGGGGGAACGATTTTTTTTAGTGCCCCAAAAGTAATTAAAAAAGCAGTTAGCTGCTAGCCCCTGGCTGTTAGCGAATTGCTAATAGCTAACAGCTATCGGCTTTTTTTGTATCTTGCCCCCTGATCAATCAGTTCGCTATCCCGGTGCAATATCTAAAACTACTCAGGCCCCATCATTGGGTTAAAAACTTATTTCTGTTCGTGCCCCTCTTTTTTGCAGGAGAGCTTTTTCACTTGTCCATGGTATCAGACCTGATACTGTCGTTCTTTGCGTTCAGCCTTACGGCCAGCAGTATCTATATTATTAATGACTATAAGGATATTGAGGCAGACCGCCGGCATCCGGTAAAGCGTAAACGACCGATGGCATCCGGAGCAGTTTCGCCGGCAGCCGGTCTCGTTCTCTTTGTGATCTGCCTGGCCATCGGCATCGGCCTGGCCTGGTATGTAAAACCAAAATTCCTGTTTGTTGTAGGCATCTACTTTGTACTGAACCTCTTATACTCCCTTGGCTTAAAGAATATTTCCATCCTGGATATTATCATACTCTCCACCGGTTTCGTGCTTCGCATCAAGGCCGGGGGCATTGTTTCCAATACCGCCGTTTCCTCCTGGCTGATCGTGATGGTGTTCCTGCTGGCCCTTTTTATGGCCGTGGCCAAACGCCGCGATGATGTGATCATCAAACAGGTATCCGGCGCGGAAATGCGGAAAGCTGCCAGCGGGTATAATATGGACTTCATGAACGCAATGCTGGCCCTGCTGTCTGCCGTGATCATCGTGTGTTACCTCATGTACACCCTGGACCCCAGCACACAACTCCGTTTCCAGACCTATCGCCTCTATTATACCACTCTTTTTGTAATTGCCGGATTATTACGATATTTGCAAATAACCTATGTGGAGAATAATACCGGCTCCCCTACCAAAATCCTGTACAAAGACCGTTTTATCCAAGTAACCATAGCCCTGTGGATCCTGAGCTTTTATGTGATCATTTATTTACCGGCAAACAAAAGTTTCTTTGACTAATGCAAAAACGCTTAGCAAATTGGGGCAATTACCCGGTCGTTTCCTGCGAAGAGCGCTCCTTTTCCAGGGAAGACCAGCTACAGGAGATACTGGATACACAAACTTCGCTGATAGCGAGAGGCAACGGCCGCTGTTATGGCGATGCCTCCCTTGGCGACTATAGCATTTCCACCCTTAAATACGATAAAGTCCTCAGCTTCAACACCGCGGAAGGCATCTTTGAATGCCAGTCCGGCGTTACGCTGGACCAGATCCTGGAGATCATCGTCCCCAAAGGATGGTTCCTGCCCGTTACCCCCGGCACCAAGTTCATTACCGTGGGCGGGGCCGTGGCCTCTGATGTGCATGGTAAGAACCATCATGTGGACGGCGCTTTCTCCAGCCATATTACAGAGATGGAGGTGATCACCTCCCTGGGGCCTATCACCTGCGGTCCCGACAGGGAAACAGATCTTTTCCAGGCTACCTGCGGCGGCATGGGGCTCACCGGCATCATTACCCGGGTGAAGTTCCGCCTCAAAAAGGTGAGCACTTCGTATATACGGCAACGGCAGATCAAGGCCCGCAACCTGGAAGAAGTGATCCGCCTCTTTGAAGAGAACAAGCACTACACCTACTCCGTGGCCTGGATAGACTGCCTGCAGAAAGGCGAGTCATTTGGCCGCAGCATCCTGATACTGGGCGAGCACGCCACGCCGGAAGAGCTCCCTGCAGAGCAACGCAATGCTCCCCTGCAGCTGCCTGCCAAGAAAAAGCTGACCCTTCCCTTCAACCTGCCGTCTTTTGTGCTGAACAAACTGACCGTGAAGGCCTTCAACTGGCTGTATTACGCAAAAAATACAGCACGGGAAATCAATAACGTGGTGTCCTACGAGCCCTTCTTCTACCCCCTGGACGCTTTCCTCCACTGGAACCGCGGTTATGGTAAAGCAGGCTTTGTACAGTACCAGTTTGTACTGCCCCTGGATCAGAAAGAAGGCCTGGTGGCCATCCTTCAACGCATCAGCGATAAGGGCTGGGGCTCTTTCCTGGCCGTTCTGAAAGTATTTGGCCACCAGGACAGCCTCATCTCCTTCCCCATGGAAGGCTATACCCTGGCGCTTGATTTCCCTGTGAGAAAAGGACTCTTCCCTTTCCTCGACGAGCTGGATGCCCTCGTACTGCAATACGGCGGCCGCATATACCTTTCAAAGGATGCCCGCATGAAACAGGAAGTCTTCTGGCAAAGCTATCCTCATATCCAGCGCTTTGCGGACATCGTTAAGCATTACAACAGCAACGCTCAGTTCAGGTCCCTTCAATCAGACAGGCTCCTGCTGACGCCCGCACAATCAACTCATCCACCTCGTCATGAATCAACACAAACTATAATACACCTGTTCCGCCATCACGATTTTTAATTATTAATACTTACTTCATCTATAATAAATGCCTACCGTTCTCATCCTCGGTGCCGCCTCAGACATGGCCGTCGCCATTGCCCGGCAGTTTGCCGCAGAAAAGTATGATATTCAACTGGCTGCACGCAATGTTTCCGCTTTACAGGCACAACAACAGGACCTGGAGATCCGTTACAGTATCCAGGCCACTACGCATGCCTTTGACGCGCTGGACTTTGACAGCCATGCTGCCTTCTACAACAGCCTGCAGCCGAAGCCAGACATCACCGTCTGTGTATTTGGCTACCTGGGCGATCAGCAGCAAGGGCAATCCAACTGGCAGGAAGCGGAGCGCATCATCCATACCAACTATACCGGGGCGGTTTCCGTACTTAATATAGTGGCAGATGATTATGCGGCCCGCCGCCAGGGCGCCATTATCGGCATCAGCTCTGTGGCCGGTGAACGGGGCCGCCAGAGCAATTACCTGTACGGCAGCGCAAAAGCTGGCTTTACGGCTTACCTTAGCGGACTCCGTAACCGCCTGTTCCACCAGGGTGTTCATGTAATGAGCGTACAACCGGGTTTTGTGTATACCCGTATGACCGAAGGACTCACCCTGCCGCCGCTCCTGACCGCCCAGCCGGCAGATGTAGCAGCGGCGATGGTAAAGGGACTAAAAGGCCGTAAGAATGTATTGTATGTGAAATGGTTCTGGCGCTATATTATGCTCATAATCAAGTCAGTACCGGAGTTTATCTTCAAAAAATTAAAATTGTGAAATAAGGGACATAAACCATTGGTACATAACACTTTCCGGTGTGTGCACTACACACTCTTAACAATAAATGCCAATCATTAACGGTGTATGACTGACAGCTAACTATTTAGTCTATGAAAATAGCTTTTTTTGACTTTGACGGCACCATTACACGGCGGGATACCCTTTTCGAGATCATCCGGTATCAGAAAGGAGCCATTGCCATGTATGCAGGCATGCTGCTGCTTTCCCCGGTACTGGTATTGTTCCGTTTAAAGCTGCTGTCCAGCCACCGTACCAAGGAGATCGTATTGCGCTGGTTCTTCCGCGGCACACCGGCGGCACAGTTCCGTACCATGTGCGAGGCCTTCTGCAAACACCGCCTGCCTTCCCTGCTGCGGCCCCAGGCTATTGCCGCTATCAAAGATCACCAGTCCAAAGGACACCTGGTAGCCGTGGTAACCGCCTCCGCCCGTGACTGGGTGGCCCCCTGGTGTGCAACTATGGGTATCAGCTGTATTGCTACCCAGCTGGAAGTAAAAGATCAACACCTCACTGGTAACATATTGGGCCTTAACTGTAATGGAGACGAGAAAGTGTGCCGCATTCAGGCGGAGTACCAGCTGGATCAATACGAGGATATTTACGCCTATGGCGATAGTAATGGGGACAAAGCGATGTTGGCCCTGGCAGGAACGGCGGTTTATAAACCATTCAGGACGAATGCTTAAGTATCCGGTTTTCACATTTAATATTAAACTTTTTCTCTCCATTCAGCTACTCCAGGCAATACCCTGCTGTGTAAATGGTACACAACCAGGAAAAGACGTTATCAGTTAGTGACATTAGCCGGTGCTTACCGTGAAGTATTGCTGTTGAATTGCAGCAGGACCCGTGTCTGCTCCCGGGATATCGTATCGATAACGTATTGGTGTAGTATCTCTATAGGGGCTACGTTATCGCTACTATATCTCTACTATATGTCTACTTTATCTCTTGGGTTAACACGGGTGGAATACGGGTGGAATACGGGTGGGATATAAAGAAAAAGAGATCGTCTGCCGAACAGCAGACGATCTCTCGTTATTTACAGAAGATATTTGATCAGGCTCAGGCAGCCGCTTTATATTCGGCTTTCTTCACTTTTGCGCTCTTCAGCTTGATAATACCTACAAAGTTCATCAGCTTCATTACCGGGTAGGTAGGATCGAATTCGAACCATTTCTTGGCAAAATTCGGGCTGTCTTTGTACATATGGTGATTATTCTGGAACAGCTCACCCAGCAGCAGGATACCCCAGGGGGAAGTGTTGCGGGAGTGATCATTATTGTTAAAGTTGCTGTAGCCGTATTTGTGACCGCACCAGTTTACGATAGCGCCCTGTACAGGTCCCATCAGGAAGTGAATGGGCAGCAGCAGGAACCAGATCCAGCTGGGGGCAAAAGCTACGTAAAAAGCAATGTAACCCAGTCCGAAGGTCAGGCGGGTCAGCATATGGTCGCCAAAACGATCCAGTGCATGCCACTCCGGTAAAGGTTCTGCCGTGAACTTGGCATCCGGCACGTTCTTGCGGGTCAGGAAACTGTTATACAATTTGCGGGTCTGCACCATCATAGACCACACGTCTTTAAAGAAGTGGGGAGAATGCGGGTCATGTTCGGTGTCGCTATATTCGTGATGCATACGGTGCATTACACCATAGGCTCTTGGAACCAGGTAGGAAGAGCCCTGGAAAAACCAGGTACTGAAATAGAAAACACGCTCCCAGCCTTTGCTGGCGGTATACATCTGGTGAGAAGCATACCTGTGTAAGAAGAAAGTGTGAAAGAACAGTGAAAAGAACCAATGCACACCGAAGAAGATCAAGATCGCTACCATTATAAGTTGTTAGTGGTTAGTTACCAGTCGGATCCGTAAAAAAAGCCACCTGCTAACCTGCATGAAAAAATTGAATACTAAGGGGCAAAGGTATGTTAAAATAACCGGATCGTTTTCAAAATTGTTTGTTAAAATCACAGCTCTGCCCAGCGTAACTCCAGCAGGTTCAGCCCATTGTTGCGCAGGCCCTTTACATTTGGCTGCAGGAAATGGATGGCCTCGTCATAGAATACCGGCACCACGGGGGCATCTTCCACGATGATACGGTCCATTTCGCGGTACAGCGCGTACCGGAGGGAATCATCGGTTTCCCGCAGGGCCTTTTCATAGAGGCGGTCATACACCGGGTTCTGGTAGCGGGTGTAGTTGGGCGGAGCGGGATTTTTGCCGTAGAAGAAGGCCAGGTAGCTTTCCGCGTCGGGGTAGTCGGCTATCCAGGTGCCCCGGAAGAACACGGCGGCCGATTTGGCCGTCTGCTCCAGCAGCAGGCTTTTCTGCACCACCTCTACCTGGATGCGCAGGCCAATTTCCTGCAGCTGGTTGGCAATGTAATTGGCCAGGTCTGCATACATGGGGATGGTGAGCAGCCTGATAAGCGGCAGGCCCTTTCCTTCCGGATAACCGGCTTCCTGCAGCAGCTGCCGCGCCAAAGCCGGGTTGTAGGTATAGCCTTTTACTTTATCCGGGTCAAAAGACGGCAGTCCCCTGGGCACAAAACCGCTGTTGGCCGGTGTGCCGATGCTGTTACGCAGGTAGGTCATCAGTTTAACCCGGTCAAAGCCGTGGTTAATGGCCAGGCGTATGTTTTTAAGACGGGTGGGCGACTGTTCCACCGCCGTTTTGCTGCTATCCACCAGGAAACCCAGGTATTCCACGTTCAGGAAAGGACTTTTGTCCAGCACCATCTTGCCGTTCCATTCCTTTTTCAGCTGCCCTGTCTTGGTCAGCACTTCATCCTTAAAAGAGGCGTCAATATCATTCATAAAATCCAGCTGGCCCTGCCTGAACAAAAGGAACTCGGTGGCTTTGCTGTCCAGGAAGCTGAATTTCACGGCGTCCAGGTAAGGGAGCTGCCGTCCCCGGGCGTCTTTCTCAAAATAATGCGGGTTGCGGTGGAGGATCAGCGCCTGGCCCTCATCCCAGTCGTGGAACCGGAAAGGCCCCGTGCCCACGGGGTGCCTGCGGAAATCCTTCCCGTATTTTTCCACGGCCTCGTGCGGGACGATAGAGCAGTACTGCATGCTCAGGATGCCCAGTATCGGGTGGAAGGGCTCCAGCAGGGTAAGCTGGAAAACGGAATCGCTGAGGGCCTTGAACCCATTGTCCGGGTCTACCTTGCCGTTAAACACCCATGCCCCCGGCGAGGCGGTGGCGGGGTCCATCAGGCGGCGGAAACTGTAAACCACATCGCCGGCGGTGAGTTTCCTGCCCTTTCCGCCGGGAAAGGCTTCATCGTCATGAAAATATACATCCGGCCGGAGGTAAAAGGTATAGGTAAGATGATCGGCAGATTCTTCCCAGCGGCTGGCCAGCCACGGGCGGATCACCATCTGGCTGTCCGGCTCCACCAGGGTACCGTACAGCTGGTGCACGGCCCACATTACAGACTGGTTCCTGGCAAAAGCGGGGTCCAGGGAGGCGATGCCATCGTCCCGGTTAACGCGGAACACCTTTTTGCCGACGCTTTGTCCAGGCTGACAGGCCCCCAGGTACAGTAATGACAGCAATAAAAAGAGGCTGACGGCAGCAGCTGAAAAGGCAGCGGGGATCTGCCAAACGTAAAACCGCTTATATTTATTATCTATCATTTTACTATGACCATTTTACATTTTACGCTGCAAATTAATATCTTGCCGCCCAAAATACTTACGGAATTATGCGTGGCGTACCTATGTTATTTTTGATGATGTTGATGGCGGCTTTGGGCGTACAGGCCCAACAGCAGAAGCAGTCGCCCTTAAAAGGACCCCAGCCATCCAGGTTTACACGGGCAGACACCCTCAGGGGCAGCATCACCCCCCAGCGCGCCTGGTGGGATGTAGTATCTTATGATCTTAACGTAAAGGTAGAACTGAAAGACAGCACCTTCAGCGGTTATAACACCATCACGTACCAGGTGCTGACGCCAGACAGCATCATGCAGATAGACCTGCAGGACCCGATGCTGATTGACAGCGTGATCATGGACATCGACAGCTTTAAGATCACTACCCAGTCCAAACTGACCTTTACCCGGGACTCCGTTAGCTGCAACGCCTGGTTTATCCAGCTGCCCAAAGCTGATAAAAAAGGCACTACCCGCCAGATCACCGTCTACTATCATGGTAAACCTAAACGGGCGGTGAATGCACCCTGGGATGGCGGTGTGGTGTGGACCCGCGATGAGCAGGGACGTCCCTGGATCGCTACCGCCTGCCAGGGACTGGGCGCCAGCGTTTGGTGGCCTAATAAGGATCACCAGAGCGATGAACCGCAATATATGACCATCAGCGTTACCGTGCCGGAAGACCTGACGGATGTTTCCAACGGCCGCCTTAAGCTGCGTACGGATAATAAAGACGGCACCGTTACCTATACCTGGTATGTGAGCAGTCCGATCAACAACTACGACGTAGCCCTCAATATCGGAAATTACAAAGAGATCAAAGATACTTACGCGGGAGTAGCCGGTAAGCTGGACCTCAGCTACTGGGTGCTGGACTACAACGTGGAAAAGGCCAAAAAGCATTTTGCCGTTGTAAAGCCCATGCTGCACTGCTTTGAGTTCTGGTTTGGTAAATACCCTTTCTATAAGGACAGCTACAAGCTGGTAGACGCGCCTCACCTGGGCATGGAGCATCAGAGCGCCGTGGCCTATGGTAATGGTTACCAGATGGGTTATAAAGGTAAAGATCTCTCCGGCACCGGGCAGGGACTTAAATGGGATTTTATTATTGTGCACGAAAGCGGCCATGAATGGTTCGGTAACAATATCACCACCAAAGACATCGCTGATATGTGGGTGCATGAAAGCTTTACCAACTACTCGGAAACACTGTTCACAGAATGTGAGTTTGGCCAGGCGGCGGGTAGCGAATACCTTATCGGCTGCCGTAAGAACATCAAGAACGATATCCCGATCATCGGTCCGTATAATGTGAACACCGAAGGCTCCGGCGATATGTATTATAAAGGCGGCACCATGCTGCACATGATCCGCCTGATCGTGAATGATGATGAGAAGTTCAGGCAGATCCTGCGCGGACTGAACACTGATTTCATGCACCAGACCGTTACCGGTGCACAGGTGGAACGCTATATCAGCCAGAAGAGCGGCATTAATTTCCAGAAAACATTTGACCAGTACCTGCGCGATACTACCCTGCCCGAACTGCAATACCGCATTGTAGGACAGGTGCTGTACTTCCGCTGGTCTTCCTCCATTCCGGATTTTGATATGCCCGTTAAGGTTACCGTGGGCGAGAACAACTTCCAGTTCATTCACCCCGGCCATCGCTGGGCCACTGCTAACCTGAGCTATATGGACCCCAGCCTGTTCAAGGTAGATCCGAATTTCTATGTGAAGGTAAGAGAGATGAAGACGGTGAAAGAAATGAAGGATGCGTTGAAGAAATAGCGTTTCCTTACTGTTTTACAACATGTAAGGATAATTTAGAGCGGTGAGGATTAGGTAAAAAACGGATACTATAAGAGCTTTGTGATTGTAACAATTTTATGATCACAAAGCTTTTTTTTACCCCTAAAAAAAACACCTGACTATGGAAACATTAGTGAATGTTCAGCTAACCCCGCTTACTGACAACGAACTGACCACCATCAAAGGCGGTGGATTATTGACTACCCTTACTGCTACTGCGGGCGCTACTGTTGCGGGCTTGCTGGTGAGCGGCAGCGGCGCCCTGGGAACGGTTCGGGGCACTGTTAACAACCTGCTGACGTTTTTAATCTAAGGTTTGATAATTATCCTGCAGCGAAGGCGCAAGGCTATATGCTTTGCGCCTCCGCTTTTATGCCTTCTTCTGCTGCGGTCTTACTATCTTAAAGGCATGGTCCCACCGGCCGGTGCGGAAGCCGATGGCGCTCCATAATATGCAGAGTGGTTCTATATTCCGGCTCATGATGATCTTTCCCATATCGGCTACATCTTCCCAGCCCATCTGGTGGAGGATGGCGCTTACTTCTTTCTTGGCCTGTGGGTTATTACCGCAAATGAACATGGTGGGCTTCTCTCCTTCCTGCTGGTGCTGGAACATGATCTCATGACCTACGCAGCTGAGGGCTTTCACTACATAGGCATCCGGCGGCAGCCATGCCTGGATCTGTTCTCCGGCGGAATGGAGGCCGTTTACGAATGAAAGCCGTCCATCCTCATCAGGACCTTTTCCATCCAGCGGGTTGGTAACATCCACTACTGTTTTGCCTTTGAAGTTCCAGATGCCGGCTTGTTCTATTGCGCTTTTGGCGCCGGTCCAGCTCACGCAGATAACAATCAGCTCCCCGCCTGCCGCAGCTTCCCGGAATGTGCTGATGGCAGCCAGGGGGCCCTGGCGTTTTGCCCATTGCTGCAGCGCTTCCTTGGCAGGATTACGCGTTCCGATAATGACATGGTGGCCCATCCCTACAAACCCGGCGCCCAAAGTGAGCCCTACCGCCCCACTACCAAGGATACCGATCTTCATAAATGCAGTATTTGCAGGAAGTTAAAGAAAAATTAAGAATTCTTAAATCTTAATTATTAATTATCCTCAGCGCAGGTATGACAGGAATCGCTGCATACCCTGACGTTTTGAGGGCGTTAGCGGGTAGCTGATATACTTGGTGTAGTAAGCCGTCAGGTCAAAGACCGGGTAAGGGTTTTCGGCAACTACGGCAGGGATGTTGTGTATGCCGATGCTGTTGGCATTATTGAACTCCTGTATGAATTCGATGGGAAGCGGTTTGTTGCTGACCCAGGCGGCAAATACAAATGGAAGGCTGGTATAGCGCATCCATGCTTCGGCCAGGTCATAGATGTAGGGAGATATTTTACGTTGTTCCAGTGCCCGGTCGCCTATTACGAGTCCGGCATCGGTGCCCTGGATCAGCTGCTGGTAATCGCCGCTGGTTTCCACCAGCTCTGCGTCCAGCCGCCAGTAGTCGCGCACCAGTAATTTCAGCAGGGCCACAGAAGTACGGCTCTGGTAATCGAGGTAAATACGTTTGATCTGTTTTAAGGGCACATCGCTGAACAGGCATACGGAGGCTACAGGACCTTCCGCTCCTATGCAAAAATCAGATATGATATGTGATTCTTCCAGTTTAGGGATCACTGCAACCGGTACCAGTGCAACATCCACACTACCTTCAATCAGCTGCCGGGCCACTGCTGCCGGGTAATCCATGCTGAGCTCCGTCATTTTCATTACAGCATGTCCCCTGAAACCATATAACAAAGGCTTGGTATTCAAATAACTTACTGCCGCTACTTTTACTTTCCGTTCCAATTTCTGTATTTTTGCGCCAAAACTAACAAAATTACACATCCTAAATCCCAAATTCCAAATCCCGGATTCCAAACGCGGAGATATCCGCGACAATCATTTGGAATTTGAAATCTGGGATTTGGAATCTGGAACCTGGATCTTGCAACTTATGATACTACAGCCTTTAACTGCCATTTCTCCCCTGGACGGACGCTATCGTAAACAACTTGAAGAACTGTCTGCCTATTTCTCTGAATTTGCGTTGATACGTTACCGTGTACTCGTGGAGATTGAGTACTTCATAGCGCTGGCAGAACAAAAGGTATTTACCCTGCCCAAAGCTAGAGTGCCCGCCCTGCGCAAGATCTACCAGGATTTCAGCATCGAGAACGCACAGCTGATCAAAGAGACGGAAAAGATCACCAACCACGACGTAAAAGCGGTGGAGTACTTCGTAAAGAACGAGCTGAAACGTCTTGACCTGGAAGACAAGCTGGAATGGGTACATTTTGGACTTACCTCACAGGACATTAATAATACCGCCACTCCCCTGCTCTGGAAAGAAGCCATTGAGCAGGTATATATGCCCGCCATCGCCAACATGGTGCTGGAACTGAAGAAACTGGCCAAAGGCTGGATGAAGATCCCCATGCTGGCGCGCACGCACGGACAGCCTGCATCGCCCACCATCCTCGGAAAAGAGATACTGGTGTTCGTGGAAAGACTGGAAGGCCAGGTGAAACTGCTGGGCGATGTGCCTTTTGCGGCCAAATTCGGCGGCGCTACCGGCAACTTCAACGCCCATCACGTAGCCTTCCCGAAAGTGAACTGGGAAAAATTTGCCGACAAGTTCGTGAACGGCGCCCTGGGACTGCAACGTATGCGCTATACCACCCAGATAGAGCATTACGACAATCTCTCCGCCCAGTTCGACTCCCTGAAACGTATCAACAACATATTGACAGACCTCTGCCGCGATATATGGACCTACATCTCCATGGATTACTTCAAGCAGAAAGTGAAGAAGAACGAAGTAGGCTCCAGCGCCATGCCACACAAAGTGAACCCGATCGACTTTGAAAATGCAGAGGGCAACCTGGGCCTTGGCAATGCCCTGTTTGAGCACCTGAGCGCCAAACTGCCCATCTCCCGCCTGCAGCGCGACCTTACGGATTCTACCGTGCTGCGCAACATCGGCGTACCTTTTGGTCACAGCCTGCTGGCCCTGCGCTCCATCCAGAAAGGGCTGGACAAACTGATCCTGAATGAAGCGAAACTGAACGAAGACCTGGAAAATAACTGGGCCGTTGTAGCAGAAGCTATTCAGACCGTACTGCGCCGCGAGAATTACCCGCAACCATATGAGGGCCCTGAAAGAACTGACCCGCGGCGGAGAGCAGATCACACAAAAGACCATGCACAAATTCATTGACGGATTGAAAATCAGTGCAGCGTTGAAGAAAGAGCTGAAAGCGATTACGCCGCTGAATTATACAGGGGTGTGGAGATGAGTAATAGTTGTTGGCTGTTAGCAGGCGCTTAATGAGGAGGGGCCGCCCCCTCAAAACGCATCTTCAAAATGTTCCAGCTCATACTGTTCTCCCTGCGTAAACGTAATGGCAACAATGTCAAAACGTATAGCCGCGGGAGTATCTTCGCTGCGTTCCAGGTATACCTCTGCGGCGCCCTGCAGGTACTGTCTTTTTTTATGATGCACCGCCTCTTCGGGCCAGCCAAATAAATTATCAGTCCGCGTTTTTACTTCGATGAAAATGAGGTCGTTCCCTTTACGGGCGATGATATCAATTTCTTTGCGCCCCCATTTCCAGTTAGTGTGCATAATTTCATAAGCCTGCTGCTGTAAGTACATCCGGGCAATCTGTTCCCCTTTTTTGCCCAGGTCATTATGGGAAGCCATTTTTTCAACTAATTTTGGGACCGGTTTCAACCTGAAAATCAATAAATCTACACAAATGGCTGCAGTTGATAAAAAGTTATTCCGGCTGGCTGGCAAGATACAGCACTACGCATGGGGCGGTTATAATTATATACCGCAATTACTGGGCATCCCCGCAGGTAAAGAACCTTCGGCGGAATACTGGATGGGCGCACATCCCAGCGCACCTTCAGCCATACATCTCAATGGAGACAGCCTTACGCTGGACCAGCTCATCAGCCGGCAACCCGCTGAAGTGATCGGCGCACCCGTATGGGAACGCTTCAGGGAACTGCCTTACCTCTTCAAGGTGCTGGATGTAAGAGAGATGCTGTCCATCCAGGTACACCCCACCAAAGCGGAGGCCGAGAAAGGTTTTGACCGGGAGAATGCCGCCGGCATTCCGCTCAATGCGCCGCACCGCAATTACAAAGACGCCAACCATAAACCGGAGATCATGGTGGCCCTCAGCGAATTCTGGCTCTTACATGGCTTTTTGCCCGAAGATAAACTTGCCAAAGTGCTGGATTCCGTACCCGAGTTCAGCTCACTGAAAAGTACATACGAAAGTGAAGGTTATTACGGCTTATACAAAACGGTAATGGAAATGCCGCAGGAACAGGTAAACACTTTCCTGCGCCCCCTGGCAGAAAGGGTACTGCCCGCCTACAAAGAAGGCAAGCTGCAGAAATCCGATCCCGCTTTCTGGGCCGGACGTGCAATAGACAATGATCCGCAGGGACTGAACCGCCTGGACAGGGGCATCTTCTCCATCTACTTCTTCAATATCGTGCAAACCCAGCCCGGCGATGCCGTATTCCAGGACGCCGGCATTCCGCACGCTTACCTCGAAGGACAGAACGTGGAGCTGATGGCCAATTCTGACAACGTGCTGCGCGGCGGCCTTACCCCCAAGCATATTGATGTGCCCGAATTGTTGAAACATACCCGTTTTGAAGCGGTACATCCACGGATACTGAAAGGCGAAACCGCTGCCAATGGCGCAGAAAGGATCTACTCCTCCCCTGCACCCGATTTCGTGGTGAGCCAGATCAAAGTGCAACCCGGTACTATATACGAAAATACCGCCAAAGCAGCCGAGATCATGCTGCTGCTGAACGGCAGCGTTGTGATCAGCGGCAGCGATACACTGGACCTGCAACAGGGCCAGTCTGTTTTTGTGGCCGCTGGCGAAACCTATCGCATTGAAGGCGAGGGCCTTTTATACAAGGCGACAGTCCCGCTCTGAGGAGTAATGAATAATTAGGAATTAATATTATTCATTCTTAAATTATTAATTAAATAAACCGTTTTTTCGTAATTTCGTACATATGAAGAAAACAGCTATCTCCGAAATACTGCTGATCGCAGGCTTGATTTTACTGGCCGGATTAGGCCGCCTGGTTTCCAATGAATTACAGCTGTGGAACTTTACTGCCATAGGGGCCAGCGCCCTGTTTGGCGGCGTAGTGATCAAAGACAAGCGCCTGGCTTATATCTTACCCCTGGCCACCCTGTTCCTTACTGATCTTTTCTTTGAGCTGTTCACTAACATCAATGGTTTCTACGGGTCCCAGATGTTCTTTGTATACGGCGCCTTCCTGCTGATCACGCTGATAGGCACGCGTATAAAGAAAGTGAATGCGCTGACCATCCTGCTGGCTTCCATCGGTACCGGTATCCTGTTCTTCCTGATATCCAATGCAGGAGTATGGATGCTGAGTGGTATGTACCCGCGCACGTTCAGCGGTTTGATCACCTGCTATGCGGCGGCCATTCCATTCTTCCGTAACGATATGTTTGGCAATTTCTTCCTGAATACGATCATGGGCAGCGTATTTTATAGCGCCCTGCTGTTTGGAGCGTATGCGCTGATCAAACGTTATGCGTTCGGACAGCAACAACAACTGGCATAGTCATTTCAATTCTTGTATAAAAACGAGAAGGTCCCGTTCGGTGTAGAACGGGACCTTTTTGTTATGTGTGATGGAAGGAAGCAATCTTTTAAACAGCGTATGGTAGTAGTAAGGAAGACCCATTTGCCTTATAAATGGTTAAACTTCAAACTGCAGAAAATGATACTGCTCATGCTGCACTTTGGTATAAGGCCCCACCTCCAGCGGTGCTTTAAACAGGGGGCAATCCAACACCAGGGTATGATACTCACCGTTCTCTCCGGCTATATCCACGCCTTTTGCTTCCAGGTCTGCCAGTAGTTGTTCATCCATGATCCTGCCCAGGAAATCAGGCCCCAGGTGTGTGTTACAGGATACGATCATGGTGCGGATACCGCTTTCAAGCATGGCGGTTACCAGTTCCCGGCGGGACTGCTGCCAGAGCGGCAGGAGGGCTTCAATACCTGCGGCGGCGCACACTTTTTCTTCCCAGTCGCGATGCGCCTGCAGGTCAATATCCCCGAACACCGCTGCTTCCACACCGTAGAGCGCTACCGTTTGCTGCAGCGCCGCTATGAAACGCACCTCATAAGCCTCCCAGGTGGTAGGGATGGTGGCAACGGGCAGCCCCATCGCCTCAGCCTGACGCAGGATCAGCGCATGCGGCAAACCATGGGAACGGGATATCTTTCCGTTCTCATTCATCATGCTTAATAAAACGAGGGGATGATGGCCGGCGGCCTTTGCCTGCATCATTGCATAGCAACTATCTTTGCCGCCACTCCAGGAGATTACCGTTTGCACCCTTTTTAATTAATAATGAAGCATTAATAATGCCGGCACGATGATGTGCTAACCTAATTCCCTAGTCGTCCAGCTTGAGTACTGCCAGGAACGCCTCCTGGGGCACCTCAACGTTACCGATCTGGCGCATGCGTTTCTTACCTTCCTTCTGTTTTTCGAGCAGTTTACGTTTACGGGAAATGTCGCCGCCATAACATTTGGCGGTTACATCTTTACGCATGGCGCTGATGGTTTCGCGGGCAACGATCTTGGCGCCGATAGCGGCCTGGATGGCGATCATGAATTGCTGGCGGGGCAGCAGTTCTTTGAGCTTTTCGCAGAGTTTGCGGCCAAAATCCTGCGCGCGGCTGCGGTGGATCAGTGCACTGAGGGCATCCACTTTATCGCCGTTCAGGAGAATGTCCATTTTCACGATGTCGCTCTCGCGGCGGCCAATGGGAGAATAGTCGAATGATGCGTAGCCGCGGGTCTGACTTTTCAGTTTATCGTAGAAGTCGAATACTATTTCCGTTAAGGGTATTTCGAAGATCAGTTCCACCCGGGTGGTGGTGAGGTAGCTCTGGTTGATGAGGATACCGCGTTTGCCCAGGCAGAGGGTCATGATATTGCCGATGTACTCCGGTTTGGTAATGATCTGTGCGCGGATAAACGGCTCCTCAATACGTTCCAGCCTGCTGGGGTCCGGCATTTCGGAGGGGTTATTCACGGTCAGCACTTCCTTTTTGGTAGTATAGGCAATGAAGCCTACGTTGGGCACAGTGGTGATCACCGTCTGGTTGAACTCGCGTTCCAGCCTTTCCTGGATGATCTCCATGTGCAGCATCCCAAGGAAGCCGCAGCGGAAACCGAAGCCGAGGGCCTGAGACGTTTCCAGTTCGTAGGTAAGCGAGGCGTCGTTCAGCTGGAGCTTGTCCATACAGTCGCGCAGCTCTTCGAAGTCGTCGGTATTCACCGGGAAGATACCGGCAAATACCATGGGTTTTACTTCCTCGAAGCCTTTGATGCCGGCGCCGGGGTTGGCGCTGAGGGTGATGGTATCGCCCACTTTCACTTCCTTGGCGTTCTTGATACCGGTAATAATATAGCCAACGTCGCCGGTCTTTACCTCATTTTTGGGCTCCAGTCCCAGTTTGAGGATGCCTACTTCATCAGCAAAGTATTCCTGGCCGGTGTTCACAAACTTCACCTTATCTCCTTTTTTGTATCGAGCCGTTGTAGACACGGAAATAGGCGATGATGCCACGGAAGGAGTTGAATACGCTGTCAAATATCAGTGCCTGGAGGGGCGCTTCCGGTTCTCCCTTGGGAGCGGGAATGCGTTTTACGATGGCCTCCAGGATATCTTCAATGCCGATACCCGTTTTACCGGATGCCAGCAGGATCTCGTCCTCCTTGCAGCCGATCAGCTCCACGATCTGGTCCTTTACTTCGGGGATCATGGCGCCGTCCATATCGATCTTGTTAATAACGGGGATAATCTCCAGGTCGTTATCTACCGCAAGGTACAGGTTGGAGATGGTCTGGGCCTGTATACCCTGGGTAGCGTCTACCAGCAGCAGGGCGCCTTCACAGGCAGCCAGCGCACGGGATACTTCGTAGGAAAAGTCAACGTGCCCGGGGGTATCTATCAGGTTAAAGGTATACTTTTCGCCCTGGTAGGTATAGTTCATCTGGATGGCATGGCTCTTAATGGTGATGCCCTTCTCTCTTTCGAGGTCCATATCGTCCAGCACCTGGGCCTGCATATCCCTTTCAGAGATGGTTTTGGTACTTTCCAGCAGCCTGTCGGCCAGTGTGCTTTTGCCGTGATCTATATGCGCAATAATGCAGAAATTCCTAATGTTCTTCATAAATCTGAAACCACAAAGGTATTCAAATTTTGACTATATTTTCGTTCTAAATCACCATTATGGACTTACAACAGCAATTTGAAGCAGCCGTAGCGGCCAGCAAGACGCTGGCCGAAAAACCAGACAATGAGACCCTCCTGCAGCTGTACTCCCTGTACAAGCAGGCGTCTGAAGGAGATGTGAATACCGAACCACCGGCCAATCCCTTTGATATAGTAGGGAAAGCCAAATATGAGGCCTGGGCCGGGTTGAAGGGAAAGACAAAGGAGCAGGCAGCGCAGGAGTATATACAACTGGTGGAGCGGCTGAAAAACGCGTAGCCGGGGCTTAGCTGTACTGCGGAGGAGCTTTAACCTCAAACTTTTACCTACCTTTGCCTCTATGGTACCCGCTTTTACACTCTCTGAAAAAACACAACATTACCTCGCGCTGGAAGAGCAATACGGCGCCCATAACTACCATCCGCTGCCTGTAGTGCTGAGCCGGGGCGAAGGCGTTTTTGTATGGGATGTAGATGATAAACGTTACTACGATTTCCTTTCCGGATATTCTGCAGTGAACCAGGGACATTGCCATCCCCGTATTATTGCCACACTGGTAGAGCAGGCCCGGCGCCTCACTCTTACCTCCCGGGCCTTTCATAGCGACCTGCTCGGAGAGTATGCGGCCTTCATTACCCGGTTCTTCGGGTACGACAAGGTGCTGCCCATGAACACCGGCGTGGAAGCGGTGGAAACCGCCCTGAAACTTTGCCGCCGCTGGGGTTATGCCGTAAAAGGCATCCCTGAAGGAAAGGCGAAGATCATTACCTGCGCCAATAACTTTCACGGCCGTACCCTGAACGTGATCTCGTTCAGTACAGATCCGTCTGCCCGTAAGGAATTCGGGCCCTATATGCCCGGTTATGAAGTAATTCCCTATAACGACCTTCCGGCCCTTGAAAAGGCCCTGCAGGACCCGCATGTAGCCGGCTTCCTGGTAGAGCCCATCCAGGGCGAAGCCGGGGTAATGGTACCTGCAGACGGCTATCTTGCTAAAGCCCGGCAGTACTGTACAGACGCCAATGTGCTGTTCATGGCAGATGAGATCCAGACGGGCCTTGCCCGTACCGGGGCCATGCTGTGCTGCGACCTGGAGCACGTACGCCCCGATATACTGATTTTGGGTAAAGCCCTTTCCGGTGGTACCCTGCCCGTATCAGCCGTACTGGCTGATGATGAGATCATGCTCACCATCAAACCCGGCGAACATGGCTCTACCTACGGTGGCAACCCCCTGGCCTGTAAAGTGGCCCTTACTGCCCTCACCGTACTGAAGGAAGAAAAGATGGCGGAAAATGCCCTGGCCATGGGACAATTACTGCGTGAAGGCCTTGAAAACCTGCAGTCGCCCCATGTTAAGATTGTCCGTGGTAAAGGCCTGTTGAATGCCATTGTCATCAAACACGCCAACCCGGAAGCCGCCTGGGACCTTTGCCTGGCCCTGAAAGAAAACGGACTGCTGGCAAAACCCACCCATGGCGACAAAATCCGGTTTGCACCTCCACTCCTGATCAATGCAAACCAGATCAGGGATTGTATCTCCATCATCGGGAAAAGCCTGGACACCCTTTAATAACTGGTAATTAATAATTAAGAATTAATAATATTGGAGGCCTGACAGCGTTAGTAGACAGTCAATACATCCATGTGCATTAAATTGTGACACATGCATCACCGGAACATCCATTCTTAATTATTAATTGTATAAAGTGCCAACAAAAGAAAAGGCCATACGAAGCACCGGGTGGAAAACCGACTTCCTGATCGGGTTTCCCGATGGATTATTCCTGCTGTTCTTTGCCACCCTGCTGATTCAGGCATTGCAGGTGAGCGTACAGCAGTTCTATGACCTGATCATCTGGGTTTCGCTGGCAGGCGCCGTATTGGTGATGATCACCTCCTGGCTGGCGAACCGTGGCGACCCGCATGACGAATCCACCCTCTCTCCCCAAGAAAGAAAGAAGCTGCATCAACTGGATATTACCCGGGAAACCATTGAACATATGGAGCAGGAAATAGCCCAGGATGCCAGCCGCTGGGCAAACACCCTTCAACAGGAAAAAGTACAGACTGTGAGCTGGCACCCGTTACGCGCCGTACGCAGCTCCCTGGTAGCGGGCATATGTTTCCTGGCAGGCGCTCTTATTCCCTGCTGGCCTTACTTTGCGAATGAGAATTTCAGCGCTTCTTCCCGCCTTAGCAGCCTGCTTGTTTTTCTGAGCGCTACCCTGTTCGGCTTCATCAAAGCCAGGATAACAGGACAGCGGCTATGGATCGTGATATTCAGGTACCTCTTGCTGACAGCGGGGATATGGCTGGCGGTGTACCTGGTGAGACAAGTATTAATAGAGGTTTGAGGTTCGTTGAAAGTTACAGGTTTATGATCGGAGGGAACACTAGTTAAACCGCTAACATCTAACTAACCTCAAACTTCAAACTTTTCTTTTTTGTGTAACGACACTTATAAATGCAACGATAGCGCCCAGGAGCGATAAATAAAGGCCGATCTCCTTATGCGGGCACTCTCCCATTTCGCAACGTGCAAACAGGATCATATTACGGAAGGTCCAGGCTATGAGAAAGCCGGAGATGAATACATTTACCCGCTGCGCCCATTGTTTCTGCGCAATAAATAATAACCCGGCAATGATTGCAAGTATAATATTCAGTTTTCCCGGTTCACCGAAATTGGAACCTTTTGTCTGAAGGCCGGTGAATACCAGGTGCTTGCTTTCTATCGTGAGCCATGGCAGGAAAGCGCTGACAATGACAATAACGGCAGCGGCTATACCTGTAAGTGTACTTTTGGACATAGGACGCAAAGGTAAGAAAAACCGGGTGGTATAATATTTGGGCCGTTCCGTGTTATGCAACATTTTGACGCAATTATCATTGGCTCAGGACAGGGCGGCACTCCGCTTGCCCGTAAACTGGCCCAGGCGGGATGGAATACCGCCCTGGTAGAAAAACGCTGGGCGGGCGGCACCTGCATCAATGATGGTTGTACGCCCACCAAAACCATGGTAGCCAGCGCCCGGGTGGCCTATGAAGCGGCCAACAGTGACCGCTGGGGCGTCCGGGTAGATGGTTACGCCACCAATCTGGAGGCTGTGGTGGAACGAAAGAACAAGATCGTATCCGGTTTCCGGGCCGGCAATGAAAAAAGGCTGCAAGGCGAGCGCCAGACACTTTTTTACGGCGAGGCTTCCTTTACGGGGCGAAAAACCCTTCACGTTGCCCTGAACAATGGCGGATCGGAACTGATCACTGCAGAACATATCTTCATTGATACCGGCAGCTGGCCGCGGATACCCGATATACCCGGACTAAGCAATATTCCCTGGTTCACCAGCACCACCCTGTTGGATCTAACTACGCTTCCCTCCCATCTGCTGATCCTGGGGGGCAGCTATATTGCCCTGGAGTTCGGGCAGATGTTCCGCCGCTTCGGCAGTGAGGTGACCATCATTGAACGGGCGCCGCAATTATTGTCGCGCGAGGATGACGATGTTACCACCGCCATCCGTAAAATGCTGGAAGGCGAAGGCATCGGCATATTTACCGGTGCGGAGGCGCAGCAGGTGGAGCAGACCAGCCGCCATATTGTACTCACCATCGGCACCGGTGGCCAGACCCATACGGTAGAGGGTTCCCATCTGCTGGTGGCCACCGGCAGGGCGCCGCAAACAGCGGCCCTGCGCCTGGAACAAACCGGGGTAAAAACAGATGCGCATGGCTATATCATCGTAAACGACCGGCTGGAAACCAGCGAGCCCGGTATCTATGCCCTGGGAGATGTAAAGGGTGGTCCGGCGTTTACACACATCGCTTACCACGATCACCTGATCGTGTATAAGAACCTGATAGAGAAAGCCAATATCACTACTGCAGAGAGACAGGTGCCTTACTGTATGTTCACCGATCCGCAGCTGGGGCGTATAGGACTGTCTGAAAAAGAAGCCACGCAACAGGGGCTGCGGTACCAGGTAGCCAGTCTGCCCATGAACAATGTGGCCAGGGCTATTGAAACCGGCAATACGGAAGGTTTCATGAAAGTGCTCATAGCGCCCGGCAGCGGTAAAATACTCGGTGCAGCGATATTCGGCGCCGAGGGCGGCGAACTGATGTCCTTACTGCAGATGGCCATGCTGGGCGGCATTACGGCACAGCAGATGAAAGAGATGGTATTTGCGCATCCCTTGTATGCAGAAGCTTTGAATAATCTTTTCCTGTCGCTTGATAAATAAGCAATTGTGGATAACGGACAATGTGGGTAACTTTTTCCCCACCGGTTTCCGATGATTGCCTAACTTAATTGTGACGGGTTTGAAGTTTAAGGCGGGAGGTTTGTTGGCGGTTTATTATTTCAGGGCCTGTAAGCCAGCATGGCAGATCTGTTCTTAACCTTTAAACTTTCAACGAACTTCCAACCTCAAACTATTTAAACCGGTAAGCTGATCATGATAAAGCTGGAGCACGTTTACAAATACTTCTCTCAGAACAAGGCGGCGGTGGCCGATGTATCGTTCGAGGTGCGTCCGGGCGAGATACTGGTGCTGCTGGGCACCAGCGGCAGCGGTAAAACTACCACCCTGCGCATGATCAACCGGCTGGAAGAGCCGGATAAAGGCAATATCTACGTAAATGGTAAATTAACCAGGGACCAGTCTCCCGAGCAGCTGCGCCGCGGCATTGGTTACGTGCTGCAGGATAACGGGCTTTTTCCCCACTATACCGTAGCGGAAAACATAGCGGTAGTACCCAGGCTGCTGGAATGGGAGGAGGAACGCATTGACCAGCGAACCAACATACTGATGGAAAAGCTGCATCTGCCCCCGGCAGAGTACCGGGATGCCTATCCCAACCGCTTAAGCGGCGGGCAACAGCAGCGGGTAGGCCTGGCAAGGGCGCTGGCAGCAGATCCACCCATTCTGCTGATGGACGAGCCTTTCGGCGCGCTGGACCCTGTTACCCGCGCCAGCGTACGTAATGAATTCAGGGCGCTGGATGAACTGAACAACAAAACGGTGATCCTCGTTACACATGATGTAACAGAAGCTTTTGAACTGGGCGACCGTATCGGGCTGATGGACCAGGGCGTACTGCAACAGCTGGGCACTCCCGCGGAGCTGCTGTTCACGCCCGCCAACGATTTTGTGCGGGCCTTCTTCAAAGATCAGCACCTGCTGCTGGAACTGAAGTCGCTCAGCCTGGCAGACCTTAAACCTTACCTGCCGCCAACGGCAGAAACAGATCATTACCAGCCGCATGTATTGCCGGGCACGATCTCTGCCTGGGATGCACTGCAGCGGACAATGGGAATAGAGGGCGTGATCTCTGTAGACTTCAGGACAGAGGTGTACACCATGGACAGCAGGTCCCTGATGACCGCCCTCTCCGTATATAAGCAAACTGCCCAGGCACATGGAACCACAACAAAGCTTTAGCGATTTCCTGCAGCAGGAGTCCGGTAAACTGCTGGAACAAACGCTGCAACATATTGGCCTTACCTTTATTTCACTGCTGATAGCGGTGCTCATCGGCCTGCCCNTGGGCATCCGTTATTACCCGCAGGAAAAAACCTGGCAGGCCTGGTACTGGGCATCGCCGGTATTTTACAGACGATCCCCAGCATTGCCTTGCTGGGCTTTATGATCCCGCTGCTGGGCATCGGCGCAAAGCCTGCAATTGTGGCCCTGTTCCTGTATGCGCTGCTGCCCATCATCCGCAATACGTATACCGGCATCAATGAAGTAAATCCATCGGTCACCGATGCCGCTGTTGGTATGGGCATGAACCGTAAACAGCTTTTGTACAGGATACAATTGCCGCTGGCCATGCCGGTCATACTGGCGGGCATCCGCACCGCCACGGTGATCAATGTGGGCGTGGCTACACTGGCGGCTTATATTGCGGCCGGCGGACTGGGAGAATTCATTTTTGGCGGCATTGCCCTGAACAATACGAACATGATCCTGGCAGGCGCCATACCGGCTGCCCTGCTGGCCGTTTTATTTGACGGCCTGCTGTCGCTGTTGCAGCGGATACAATTACGCAAAGCGCGCAAAGCCGTGTATGTATTGCCTGTTGCGCTGCTGCTCCTCTCCTCTTTCTACCTGTTGCCACCGGCCTATGGCTCCCGGCTGCTGGCGGGCTTTACCCCGGAATTTATGGGGCGGCGCGACGGCGACCTTGGGCTGCGAGCGGTATACGGTCTGCAGATACGTACAGTTGTGATCAATGACATGATCATGTACAAAGCAGCCTACGAAAAAAAGATAGATGTGATCAGCGGCAGCAGTACTGACGGACGGGTAAAAGCATTTGACCTGGCAGTGCTGGATGATGACAAACATATATTTCCGCCATACTATGCAGCGCCCATTGTAAGGCAGTCTACGCTGGATAAATACCCCGAACTGGAGCCAGCGCTGAACAAATTGTCTGGCACCATTAATGATAGCATTATGACGGAGCTCAACTACCGGGTTGATCATCTGAAGCAGGATCCGGCAAGGGTGGCCAAAGATTTCCTCGTAGCAAAGCAGTTATGGAAACCGGCCCGCGGAGGCACGAAAGGTACCATCCGCATAGGCTCCAAAATTTTCGGAGATGGGTATATCCTGGCGAATATGTATAAGATGCTGGTAGACGGATATACAGACCTGCAAGCTATTACCAAAACAGGGCTGGGCGGCACCAAGATCTGTTTTGATGCATTGCTGAATGACCAGATAGACCTTTACCCAGAATATACCGGTACCGGCCTGCTGGTAATATTGCAGGCCCCACAGCCAACGATAGATTCGCTGATCGGTTACAAACAAAAAGTATACGATCATGTGAGCCGCGCTTTCCTGCAGCAATATGGCATAAAGTGGCTGAATCCCATCGGCTTCAACAACACATACGCCCTTATGATGCGCAGGCAACAGGCTGCAACATTGAATATCCGAAGCATTTCTGATCTGAAGGAGTATTTAGAACGCTGAAGGCGGAACGCTGTATGATGAATAAGCGTTCAGTGTTAAGCGCAAAACGAAGTTTATATGCAATTATGGAACAACTATGAAACGGTACGAAAAAGATCCGAAACAATATGCGCGCCCCTGAAAACTGAAGACTATGTAGTGCAGCCCGTTGTGGATGTAAGTCCGCCTAAATGGCACTTAGGGCATACCACCTGGTTCTTCGAGACTTTCCTGCTCAGGCCTAACGTGCCGGGTTATACGGAATTTGATCCGGACTACAATTTTGTTTTCAACAGCTACTATGAGTCTGTGGGAGCCAGGGTGATACGTACCAACCGCGGGAACCTCAGCCGTCCTGCCGTAGAAGACATTATGCGTTACCGTGCGTATGTAGATAAGGCCATGCAACACTTTCTTGACCAGCAGCTTACACCTGCTTTGGAAGAGCTGGTGATCCTGGGGCTGAACCATGAGGAGCAACACCAGGAGCTGCTGTATACAGATATCAAGTATATACTGGGACACAATCCCCTGTTCCCGCCCTACTGTAAAGAGAAGCCGGCAGGTATTACGAAGCCGGTAAGCGGCCAGGCGGAGATGCTGTCCATACCGGGTGGCATATACGAAATAGGTTACCAGGGCGATGGCTTCTGCTTTGACAATGAACTGCAACGCCACCCCGTTCTCCTGCAGCCGTATGCTATCAGCACGCAGCTGGTGAGTAACCGTGAATACCTGGCCTTTATGGACGCAGGCGGCTACCGCGATTTCAGGCACTGGCATGCGGAAGGCTGGGACTGGGTGAAGACGCAGCAGGTATCCTCTCCATTATACTGGCATTATATAGACGGACAGTGGATGCATTACACCTGGCAGGGACTACAGCCCCTGGCGCCGGACGAACCGGTGTGCCATGTCAGCTTTTACGAAGCCGCGGCATATGCCGCCTGGAAGGGCTTGCGGCTGCCCACTGAATTTGAATGGGAAGCCGCCGCTCCGCAACTACAGTGGGGCCAACGCTGGGAATGGACGGAAAGCGCCTACCTGCCCTACCCCGGCTTTGTTAAAGCGCCCGGCGCTATCGGGGAGTACAATGGTAAATTCATGGTGAGCCAGATGGTGCTGCGCGGCGGCTCTGAAGTAACGCCCCCGGGACATAGCCGTATCACTTACCGGAACTTCTTCCACCCACAGCTGCGCTGGCAGTTTATGGGGATCAGGTTAGCGGCAGGCAGCTAGCTCCCGGCAGTTAGCGACGGAGAAAAAAGCCAGCAGCTAACAGCTGGTTGCTGGCAGCTTTAATTCAACAATCACGGAAATTATGTATACCACCACTGTAATTCAAACGTTGCGGCCCTGCGCTGCTCCCGGCACGCCGGCCGGCGCCTTTTTCCAGGATGTTGTACGTGGTTTGAGCGCCATGCCTAAGCACCTGGACTCCAAGTATTTCTATGATGCGGAGGGCGACCGGCTTTTCCAGGAGATCATGCATTGCAAGGAATATTACCTGACGGATTGCGAAATGGAGATTATGCAGGAACAGGCGGCCGCCATCGCTGCGGCGCTGAGCAGCCAGTCAGGGCACTTTGACCTGGTGGAACTTGGACCGGGAGACGCCACCAAATCCATCCACCTGCTGCGGCAATTGCTGCAGACGGGTGCAGACTTTACTTACTACCCTATCGATATATCTGCCAATGTGATCTCGCAACTGGAAAAAGCGCTGCCGGCCCAGTTGCCCGGTCTGCAGATGCAGGGAATGAACGGCGAATACTTCGACATGCTGCTGCAGGTAAACGCGCAAAGCCAACATCCTAAAGTGCTGCTGTTCATGGGCGCCAACATCGGCAATTTTACGCCATTGGCAGCCGGGAAGTTTTGTCGGCACCTCTACCACAGCATGCATCCCGGGGATATGATACTGGTGGGCTTCGATCTGAAGAAACATCCGCAGATCATCTTAAACGCCTATAACGACAGTGCAGGCTATACCCGTGAGTTTAACCTGAACCTGCTGCGCCGCATCAACCGTGAGCTGCATGCAGATTTTGATCCGGCCTTGTTTGAGCACTATCCGGTATATGATCCCGGCACCGGCGCTTGTAAAAGCTACCTGGTGAGCCTGCAAAAGCAGGTAGTGCATATAGGCGATGAGGTGGAAGTGCATTTTGACCTGCACGAACCGATATACATGGAGATCTCACAGAAATNCAGCCATGAAGATATTGCCCAGCTGGCAGCACAGTCGGGCTTTGAGCCGGTGACGGAGTTCAGTGATCAGCGGCAGTGGTTTGCAGATTGTTTGTGGAAGAGAGTCTAACCGGCGGTAGCCGGTTGTCACTCCCATGCATGCAGCATGCGTCTTAACACAATGATTTCACCGGTATGGTAGCTGGTATGATCTGCGATCAGCATGGCTTCGCGCAGGAGGTGCTGGCCGTTACCCCAGGGAAAGGGCGCATACAGGTCGGCATCCGGCTGTTCTAATAATGCAATGAAGGCTTTAAGGTCCCGGTGGATCTGCCCGAGGCTATGTTTCCAGGCCGCGGCATCTGCCGGGGCTTTTTCTTTTGGCCAATAGCCGGAAGGCCACTCAGGCGACACATGTTTTTCGCTTCTGGAAAATTCGAGAATATCCCATTGGGTAATGCGGATGTGCTCCACCAGCTGCCAGATGCTATAGGGCATACCTGGAGGAACAACACCCTGGAGGTCCGGGGGAAGGTCTTTTACAGCGTCTTCAAAAGTAACATGGGCATGGCCGCCGTGAAGGAGCTCTTTGAGCGCAACGATGAGAGGATTGGATTTGGGCATGGCGAGGTGTTTTGAGGAGGAACAGCTGCAAGAAACAGGCCGGTATTTTTAATGGGAAATGGGGTTTCTTTTTAAGGCAGAGGAGCTTCATTGCCATCATGGGAGTGAGTAAGGGGCATTACATCCTACGTCATTGCGAGGCGGTGCAAAGCCTTTGCGGGAAGCCGGGGGCAAAGCAATCCTTTTAACGGCAAATGGTCATTACGTTTATTGATTACGTTTGTCGTTAAAAGGATTGCTTCGTCGCGGCACCTGCGGGGCCTATTGCTCCTCGCAATGACGTTGGATGAAGGCCCTCCTTACCTCGCACCCGGAGGGCAATATTGCTTCAGATAATGTGTATATAAATTAACCAGGTGCTCATGCGTTCCCGCTCCTTCGCTGATACTGTGCGTGCGGTTGGGATAAGCCATGAACTGGAACAGCTTATTGTATTTGATCAGTTCATTCAGCAGCATTTCTGCGTTCTGGTAATGCACGTTATCATCCCCGGTACCATGAATGTACAGCAGGTTGCCGCGAAGGTTTTTGGCGTATGTAATAGGCGAACCTTTCACAAAGGCATCGTTGCCTTCTTCCGGCAGGCCCATATAGCGTTCCTGGTAGATATTGTCATAGGTGAGCTGGTTGCCTACTGCAGCAATGGCAATACCTGTTTTGTAAATCTCCGGGTACTGGAACAACAGGTTCAGCGTCATGGAACCACCGCCGCTCCAGCCCCATACGGCTACGCGGGAAGTATCCATATAAGGGCGGTCCTTGAACAGCGCCAAAGCGCCCTGCGCCTGGTCGCGGGTATTGATCTCACCTATGCGGCGGTAAATACATTTCCGCCATTCCCTGCCTTTGGGCAGCGGAGAACCGCGGTTATCCATAGAGACGTAGATGTAGCCATCTGCACTGATATCGCCTTTGTAAAGCCAGGCATGGCCTGCCCCGAACTGGTCTTTTGCAGTGGCGCCGCCGGGCTCTCCGTATACATAGAATACCACGGGATACTTCTTGGTAGAGTCGAAATTGGCGGGCTTTCTCATCCAGCCGTCCATGTTAACGCCATCGGCAGTAGTGATGTTGAAAAATTCCAGCCTTTGGGATGCGGCTGATTTGGCCTTTATTTCAGCAGACAAATCACCGCCGGTAGGATTCTTATGGTCTGGCAGGTGTACGATCTCACTGGTAGGATAAATGTAGTAATTAGAGAACTCGTGAATAGCGTACTGGCCATCCGGAGATATTTCATAATTATGCGTGCCGGGCTGGTCTGCAGGTGTAATACGTTCCGGTTTGCCCTTCCCATCCAGCGATACTTTGTACAGGTACTGCTGCGTAGGTTTTTCGGGAGAAGCCAGTACATAGGCCAGGCGGCGCGCTTCATCTATCTTGCAGAGATTGATCACATCGTAGTTGCCCGGGGTGATCAGGGTGGCTTTACCGCTGTTCAGATCAATATCATAGAGATGACGCCAGCCGTCTTTCTCCGTTACCCAGATAAATGCGGCGCCGTTGCGGATCCAGTCCCAGCCGGTAATATCATCATTGTCCCAGCGGGCTTTCACGTCTATAAAAGCCGGATCAGTTTCTTCGAACACCGTTTTTACGGAGCCATTGGCCGGGTTGCAGAGCATTATTTTACTATGGTTCTGCTTGCGGTTCAGCTGCTGCAGGATCACCAGGTTTTTGCCGGGCACCCATTCCATGCGGGGAATATAGTGCTGTTGCGGATCGCCGGGTACGGGCAGCCAGGTGGTATTGCCTTTGTCAATATCCACTACGCCGATGCGGCAGGCGGAAGGTAATTGTCCGGCTACCGGGTACTCTACGGGTACGGTGAAGGAGTAGATGGAATCAGTATTATTGATCATCAGGAAGTCCCTGATCCTGGTGGCATCTATCTGCCAGTAGGCAATGGAGCGGCCATCAGGGCTCCAGCGGAAGCCGTCCCGGCAGCTGAATTCCTCTTCATATGCCCAGTCGAAGGTACCGTTGATAAAACGGCGGGTGCCATCCTTTGTAAGTGCCTTGATGTTGCCGGAGGCAAGGTCTTCCACGTACAGGTTATGATCGCTCACATAGGCTGCTTTGGTGCCGTCTGGTGAAAGCTTGGCGAACATCAGTGAAGATGGCGGTAAGGTTTTGCCCAGCTGTTTCAGCTGGCCGGCGGCAATATCGAGCACCCAGTAATCGCCCCGGGTTTCATAACGCCATACCTTTTTAGAATTGGTGTAGATCAGCAGGTGTTGCTCATCTGCAGAAAAGGAAAAATCTTTTACCTCCAGGGGCTGGTTAGCGCCGGCGGGTGTTAGCTGGGCAGTGGTGATCTTTACCTGCTGCTGCCCGTTTTTCAGTGCTGTGGCTACGATACTGCCACGCTCTACGCTGTAAATAGATTGCCCGTTGCTGCTCCACCTGGTGGATTTTCCCGGCTGTGCCTGCGCCGTAAAGGCCCACAGGCAGATACAAATGAATAAGCTAAATCGTAATGGTTGCATTTTCGAAGTGATAATGATATAAGGACGGCAATATAGGACTTTTTAATCCATGGTCGATGATCCCTAGTCTATAGAATATCAGGCATTTCCCAAAATTTTGACGAACGGTAAAGACCGGGAATTACCGGGAATTACCAGATATCGCATCGCCCCCCTTGCTTCTTAGCACAATTTTTTTTATATGAATTATTTTTATACTTTTAAGAAATTAATATCCTGTTCCTGAACTATCCTTTGAGTTTCTTTGAGTTATGATACAAATCTGTTATTCCTACAAAAACCGGGAGTTTCTTCAGTTGGAGGACGCCCTGCTGAACCACCTTGCCCAGAATGGCAAAACCCTGATATATGCACTGTTAGAGCCAATGCATGATGCCCTTTCCAAAGAGAACGGGCGGATAAGAATCAAGCTGGATGAACATCCCCAAATAGAGCTGGAAGGTTTTAGCGTGGATGTTAAAGAGCAGATAGAGATGACCTTACGGGGTGAAGCCTGATGAAGGGCCGTTTTACTGATATGACCGCCTGTATAGCGGATCTGCATAACAAACCCCGCAACGGGGTTTTGCACGTTTGTACACTTCTATTACCGGGTATCCTGCAGCCCGACTTTCGCATAGCTTCATATCTCCAAAGCATTTAAACTTTTCTTTAACCCTTGTTGTTAGATTGGTGTAGTTCACGGACGTAGTCCATCGGTCCATGGACCAAACTATACGGCATCAAATTAACACCCTTAAAATAGTCAGCTGCATACCGGGCATTCCAGTTATCACTGTTAAATCTATAACGGGTACATAGACTATTCACCAATAGCACTGTACTTTCTTTTTCTATAACGTGGATGAATGGTGCCGGTTATCGAGCCGACACATAAAGCAAATAGACGGAACAGTTACCGTAACAGCCGTCCTGGTCGCGGGATGGCTGCTATTTTTTCAGTGTATAGAAAGTCTGGGAGATCTTCACCTTTGGCGTTTCATCATAGCTGAAATCAAGGGTATTATAGCGCAGTGCGGTGTCGGTAACAGCGGTAGCTTCACAGAGCAGTGAATCGAGGTGGAAGAATACAGGTGTGATCTCTTCAAAGCGGAACGTATCTACACTATGCGCATCAGAATAGAAACGCAGGGCTATACCGCTCTGGGTAAAATCAATATATTCAGCTCCATTGTAGCGCAGTGTATCCAGCCGTGAGTAGGAAGTATCCCCGGCAGTGACGGTATATTCTTTAAAAACGGCTGATTCGTAGTACCATTTTCCATAGAAATTACGATGCGGGGTTGCGTTATCTTCCTTCTTACAGGCGGATAACACTACCAGCACCATTGCTGTCACTATCGGCAGAACCTTACGCATAATATTCACTGTTAACGGTTTAACGGGCGCAAAATTAGTAAAAATGCAGGATTTCCCCGTTAAACGTGTGTGAACAGGCGCAGGTTACTGCTTTCCCAGCTTTATTTTCACCTTTCCCTCCTTATTATCGTCAGTGGCGCGCAGGTGTAGTGTGAAGCCCCGTTTTCCTTTTTTAGCGATCTTCTCCGGGTTACGCAGGGGTACTTCCAGGTAGATATCTGTGCCACGGGGCATACCGTATACCCCGCTAACGTCCATCATAATGGCGCTGGAAGAAATTTGCATGGGCGGGATGATTATCTTATTCCCCTTCAGCTGCAGGGTATTGCTGAGGTTATCAAAAGTGATATTGGACAGGTTCCGTTTCCGGAAGAAGAAGGTGCCAATGTCTTCCAGGGGGGCAAAATGTACCAGGGCTCCCTGTTTCAGGTCAAAGCTCAGTTCTCCGTACATGGAGCCGGGGGCCAGTTGGCCGTTGTCGTGCAGGTTACCATTGATATTGGCGCGAGCAGATAATATGCCTTTGAGGTTACGGGATGTTAAGGATTGCATACCGAAATTCTCAAAGGCATAGAACAACTGATCGATATGAACATTATTGATCGACCCATTCAGTTTGAAACGGTTATTATTGCCCTGGGGATGAACAGCGCCATTCAGCCGGAGGCTGCCCCCTGCGTGTGCCAGGGAAACCTGCTGCAACAGGATGTCTGACTGGGTGAGGCTGACGGCGGCCATTACCTGCGCTGCATCAAAACGGCGGTAGTTCAGCTTGTCAACAGCAATGCGCATATTCACATTGCAGGACTCCATCACTATCTCCAGCTGGCGGGCCAGGCGCCGGGCTTTACGGGAAGCTGCGCCGGCAGCCGCCTTACTGGTTTTGTGCCTGCTGGTTTTACGGGGCGCCAGGAAAAAGCGGAACTCGTCCAGGTCTATCATCGGACTGCGGATATCCCAGTCCAGCTGGATCTTTTCAGGCGCTTTGAAGAACAGTCCCACGATGTTGCGCATACTGCCCTCCATCTGCAAGGTGCTCTTTACGCTTTTCACCATCACCTGGTGAAAGAAGAGATCCTGCCCGGAGAACTGTAGTGGTGGCATTGCAATCGCGGAACTGCAGGTTGCGGGGTAAATAAGTGAAGCTGCCATTCCTGATGGCAATGTCGCCATCCAGGTAAGGCGTAAGGCTGTCGCCTGCCAGGATACTGCCTTTATAGAAGAGGTTGGCGGTAGCGGTGCCGCCTTGAAATTCGTAGGTATTGCCGGTCAGTTCGTTCAGCTGTTGCAGCGGGAAAGCGGAACGAAAGCGCCCCATAAGCTCCGGGTGTTTCAGGTTGAGCACCTGTATGGTATCCGCATTCAGCGGCACGCCGCTCCACCTGGCATGCAGCTGGTAAATGCGTACAGCAGAATTGGCGTCATGATGACCATAACCGGGAATCAGCTCATTGGTGAAATTTCCATTAAAACCGCAACTGTCCCACTGGCCGGCTTTGGTAACAAGTATATTATTTTCTGTGTGCCATTTCACCCTGACATCAGGAGTATCATGCGGGCGCATATGCCCCTTGATCATGGCCTGCACATCCAGTGGTTGCTGCAGGTCTATGCTATCCAGCTTTTGCTGCAGATGCGGCAGCAGCAGGGATGTAGCGTGATGATAGGGCATATTGACCGCACCGATATTAATTGCGAACGCAGCGGGGTCGTGCCCGAAGTCGAATGTAGCACTGAGGGTCACAGATTGACCACCGATGCTGAAACGCTGGGCTGGTATTGACAGCTTTTTCTGCTGCTTATTGAAATTAAATGTCAGGGTAGTTTCCAGTTCCTGGTTCCTCAGGTAACTGCCCCGAAGGGTATTAAAGGAGAAGCTGTTCACGAGCAGCCGGGTTTGCACATCGAATTGCAAGGCCTTGTCAGAGGCGTCCACGCGGCCATCCATCCTGCGTATGGTAAAGTGGAAACGTTTATTTTTCTGCTGGTTATCCAGCACCAGCTCCATGTTACGAAGTGAGAGCTTACCGATGTCTGCGTCTTTACCGGAGCTGCCTTCTTTCTTTTGTTCCTTGCCGGAGAACACTGTGGCATTCGTGTAACCGGATGCGTTAGTATAGAGGTAAATGGTACCGTCTTCCATTGTTATCTCCCTGATATCCATGCGGCGGCGCAATAATGTGAAGGTATTCACTTTAACGAATATACGCTTGACATCCAGCAGCAGGTGGCGATGCTGTTGCCAGAGGCTGTCTTTCAGCTGCAGGGTTTCGAGCTCTATAGATACATGGGGAAAGCTGCGCAACAGGGATGGGTTCATTTCCTGTATGGTCAATGTGCCGTGCAGGCGCTGGTTCAGGCGATCAGTGATCTGGCGAAGAAAGGTCTCCCTGTTAAGATGGATATAGAGGGCCAGTGCCAGCCACAATACAATCACAAGTCCCAATAAAGCGCATCCGGCTATTACACATATACGTAACCACCTGGCTTGAATAAAATTGAAAGGCAAACGTTAAAAATTAAAATGAATATAGAATTAACACTATTATCCACTTTATTGTTCGCGGTGTATGGCATAATAGGCAGCACCTCTTAAGGCGGCCTTATCGTTGCTGATAACGTGCAGGGGAACGGCTGCCAGCAGCTCTATCAGGCGGTCGCCCTGCAGGTAATGATGGTAGAAATTATTATTCTGCAGCAGGGGGATGATGCGGGGAGGGATACCGCCCCCGATAAAGAGCCCGCCGGTAGATTTCATTTTAAACACCAGGTTAGCGCTTTCCCGGGCCAGGTAGCGCACAAACATTTCCATGGTTTTGATGCAGATAGATACCTTTTGTTCAATAGCATTACCGCTGATGACGGCGGCGGGGGTCTTTTTCCTGCAGGGCATGTTCCAGCCAGTCGGGCACGTGCATATGCCGTACGTCCCGCAGGAACTGGAAGGTATCATAGATGCCGGGTCCGGAGACGAGGCGCTCCCAGCTAACGATCTGGTATTTTTCCTGTAGGAATTCCAGCAGTTCCATATCCAGCTCATTGCGCGGGGCAAAGTCGCAGTGACCGCCTTCTGTGGCAAAAGGTGAATACAGTTCACCGTCCCAGAAGAGGCCCGCCTCTCCCAGCCCGGTGCCCGGGGCGATGATGGCCATATTGCCGCCGGTTTCCGGTTCGCCGGAGTGCAGGGTGAGCAGGCTGTCGGGCTGCAGGGTGGCCAGTCCGTATGCCGTAGCTTCGAGGTCATTGATCAGGAAAGTTTCTTCAACACCGGTGGTTTGCTGTATCTCTGCTACCGTGAGCTCTCTTGACAGGTTGGTGAGCTCTACCCTGCCTTTTATTACAGGCCCCGCTACGCCGATACATATACGTTGAACGGTTTTTGGGCCGGCTGCAGGCTGATAAATTCCTGCGCCAGGTCTGTAAAGGAAGTATAATCCTGTGAGGGGTAACTCTTTTCATGCACCAGCTGTGTCTCCCCATTGCTCACCTCAAAGAGTGCCAGCCTGGTTTTGGTGCCACCCAGGTCTCCTGCCAGGACATACATGATTCCATCACCGGGTTTTCTGCCCATACGGGGCAAAGCGCGGCAGGAATTGCTGTTCGTTGACCAATTGCATGTATTAAAAATAAGCAAAAAAGACGGTTTAAACGATTGAACGTTTGGAGATTGAGCGTTTGAGCGTTTAAACATTTGATGGCTTGAGCGTGGCCTGCATTGTTGGGGCACCTTCAAACTTTCAAACCCTCAATCCTTTAAACTTTCTTATTTTGGCGTATCTTTTGTTCAGTACGACTTAGCTATGGAAAGACATACCTATCAGACCGGATTAATTGGCAACTGCGCCTTCCTGGCGCATGTACACCGCAACACCAACATTGAATGGCTTTGCTGGCCCCGTATGGACCAGCACTTTTGTTTTCGGAGGATTACTGGATAAAGAGAAAGGCGGCTGCTTTTCTATTCTGCCCGAGGGAGAATTTACTTCCAGGCAATACTACATGGAGAATACCAATGTACTTTGCACGGAGATCACTTCTGCCAACGGAAAGTACAAGGTTACAGATTTTGCACCGCGTTTTTACCAGTATGAACGTTATTTCAAACCGCTCATGCTGGTCAGGAAAATAGAACCGCTGGAAGGCTCTCCCCGCATACAGGTAAAATGCCACCCGGCAACTGATTATGGCGCGCGTAAGCTGCAGGCGCAGTTTGGCAGCAATCACGTAGAGTTCCTGGGCGCCGATGGACGCATGCGTCTGACCACCAACATACCGGTGAACTACCTGCTGGACGAACAGTATTTCGTACTGAACGATACCCGCTACCTGTTACTAACTTATGGCAGTCCGCTGGAGGCCTCTTTGGTGAGCACTGCAGAGAATTTTCTGCGGGAAACCATCAATTACTGGCGTACCTGGATCAAACATTCCAATATTGCCAACTTCTACCAGCCATATGTAATACGTTCTGCCCTCACCCTCAAGATCCACCAGTATGAGGATACCGGCGCTATTATTGCGGCCAGTACCACCAGTTTGCCCGAGTTCCCGAACAGTGGCCGCAACTGGGACTACCGGTATTGCTGGTTGCGCGATACCTATTATGTGATTACCGCGCTGAACCACATCGGGCATTTCGAGGAGATGGAACGCTACTTCAATTATGTAACAGATATTTCATTCTCAGGCGACTACCGTTACCAGCCGCTTTACGGTATTACAGGCCAGAAGAACCTGGTAGAAGAGATCCTCCCGCACCTGAGCGGTTACCAGGGCAACCAGCCGGTACGCATCGGCAACCAGGCCTATGAACATATACAGAACGATATTTACGGACAGGTGCTCATCTCCATGCTGCCCCTGTATACCGACCACCGCTTTATATTTTCAGAACGCAAGGACTCTGCCTGGTGGATAGAATATCTGCTGAACAAGATAGAACGTACAATAGACGAGAAGGATGCAGGCATATGGGAGTTCCGCAATTTTGCCAATATACATTGCTATTCCAACCTATTCCAGTGGGCGGGCTGCTCGGCCGCTGAAAAGATGGCGCGTACCATTGGTCACCAGCCCCTGGTAGAAAAAGCTACTGCCCTGAAGGAAAAGGCAGCTCAGCATATTGAGAGCTGCTTTGATCCTGAACGCCGGGTATACACCAATGCTGCCGGCAGCCGCCACCTGGATGCCAGCACATTGCAGCTGATCATGATGTACTACCTGGATCCTGAATCTGACAGGGCACGCGATCACCTGGAAGCATTGGAAAAAGAGCTAAAAACGCCGCAGGGCTTATTCTACCGTTACCTGCATGCGGATGATTTTGGTAAACCCAAAACCACATTCCTGGTATGTGCCTTCTGGTATGTGGAAGCATTGGCCTGTGTAGGACGGCTGGATGATGCCATCAGGGAGTTTGAGAACCTGCTGCAGTATTCGAATCACTTATTGCTGTTCAGTGAAGATATAGATGAAGAGAATGGCAGCCAGTGGGGCAATTTCCCGCAGGCTTACAGCCATGTGGGATTGATGAATGCTGCGTACAGGATAGCGATGAAACTGGATAAGCCGATATTTTTGTAAGAGACGCCGCCTTGGTCATTGTGAGGAGCCCCGGGAGCCTGTGCACATGAGCTCCGGTGCTCCTCCCAATGGCGGCGGCGGAAAATCCGCCTATACTAAGGTTGTCAGAAACTGTCTTACCTCCTTGAAATTACGCAGGTAATATCTGGCAGCGGATACCTGGCTGCCCACTTTGATAGTGATGGCATCTTCCGGAAGAGCTTTGAAAATATCCTCATCGGTATGATCATCGCCGATGGCCATCACGAAATCGAAGTGATCGTCATGCAACCAGTTGAGCGTAGCCCTACCCTTATTGATCTCCGCGTTCTTCACCTCAATCACTTTATCGCCCGGCAATACCATCAGTCCTTTATCCGACGTATAGTACCGGAGGGTACCCACTAATTCATTGGCGCGCAGTTCACCCAATCCTGCCTCTACCTTGCGGTAGTGCCATACCAGGGAATAGCTTTTTTCTTCAATAAAAGAGCCCGGGGTACGGTCTGTATAAGTGTCCAGTATGGTATAGATCTCCTGTTTCCATTGATCGTTCAGGCCGGGCAGCTTATGCCATTTGCCTCCCTGTCTCCTTTGCCAGGCGCCATGTTCTGCTATCAGGTGCAAACGCAGGTGGCCCAGCCATTCAGAAAGCGTTTCATGCTTGCGTCCGCTGATCATCACTACTTCGTTGGACGGATCTGCGGTCAGTGAGCGCAGCAGGTGATACAGCTCCTGGTCTGGCGAGGCCAGGTCAACATTCACGTTAAAGCCCACTAATGTACCGTCATAATCCAGGAAGATAGCGCGGCGGCCGGCCTTTTTGTAGGCCTGCTGTACATGCAGCTGCATATCGGTACTGAGACGGCGGGCCAGCATGGATTGCTGGATCTGCTTCACTTCCTGCAGGCGGTCCATAAATAGTTTCACCCAGTGGTTGACGTTGAATTTGGCAACCACCTGCCGCATCTGCTTCATGCGCCGGTATTGCTCCGGCAGCGGCATAATAAGCGCTTCTTCCAGTGCACGGGTAATAGCCCCGATGTTATTGGGGTTTACGATCAGTGCATCTATCAGTTCTTTGGATGCGCCCGCCATTTCACTGAGTATGAGCACGCCGTTATTCTGTGTGCGGCTGGCCACGTATTCCTTGCTCACCAGGTTCATACCATCGCGCATGGGTGTTACCAGGCATATATCAGCAAAATTATACAGTGCAGACAGTGTCTCTATCGGGAAAGAGCGGTAAAAATAATGGACAGGGTGCCAGTTAATGGTACGGAAGCGGGCATTGATGCCCCCTACCAGCTTATCGATCTCGTCGCGCAGGGCCACGTACTGCGGCACCGTATCGCGGGACGGCACAACGATCATGTATAATACCACCTTCTCTGCATACTCAGGGTATAATTGCAGGAAGAGTTCAAAAGCCTGCAGGCGCTGCAGGATCCCTTTGCTGTAATCCAGGCGGTCGATGGTAAGGATCATTTTAATGCCGTGGAAATTCTCTTCCAGCTGTCGCAACTGTTGCTGCACTTCCGCATCCGTGCCCATGGAGGCATACTTGTCATAATCGATGCCCATGGGAAAAGTTTCCGCAACAACGGCGCGGTCGTTCACCATCAGCTGATTGGCGGAGGCGTTAATGGGCAATATGCGGGTAACTGCATTGATGAAATGCCGGCTATCATCAAAAGTATGAAAGCCCAGCAGGTCAGCTCCCAGCATTCCCTCCAGCAGCTCTGCCCGCCAGGGTATAAGGCGGAACAGTTCGAAAGAAGGAAACGGTATGTGTAAAAAGAAGCCGATGGATACATCAGGCAGTGCCTGGCGAATCATGCCGGGCAGCAGCAATAACTGGTAATCGTGGATCCATATCACATCATCGGGCTCAGCCACAGACAGAATCAGATCGCGGAACTTTTCGTTCACGCGATAGTAAGCATCCCAATAGCCCTGCTCATAGCGGGCGTACACGGCCATGTAATGGAATACCGGCCATAATGTTTCGTTGGAGAAGCCTTCATAGAAGTTATTGATCTCTTCCTGTTCCAGGTACACCGGCATGAGGTTCATACCGGCCATCTGTTGCCGGATATCGTCCTGGTCTTTTTGTTCCGGCACTACAAGCCCGGGCCAGCCTATCCATACATTATTGCCGTTCCTGTAGATGGAACCCAGGCCAGTGGCCAAACCACCTTCACTGGGCGCCAGCACAAATTCTCCGTCCTTTTCTGCGATCTTCACAGGGAGCCTGTTAGATACTATAATGGTCTTACTCATAGCGCTGTCATATGTCGTTTATCAAAATCTGTTCTCTTGTGTTAAAAGCATCTCTTCCTGCAGGGACACCTGTCAGCAACACGCCTAATTAATTAAAATTCATGCTTCAAAACGTCTCAAACCGGCTGCTACGGGGATGTTTCAGGTCTCATGCAGATGATGGACAGTATTGACGAATACTACTAAAGCAGCATATAGCGGCACAAAATAGCAATTCTTTTTAATATAGGCATGACGGTTAGTACTGCAAATATGAGGCCGGTGTAATTTGTCATCAGAAACACACATTTAAACTATAAACCACCATGCTGGTATTTTTTTTGCGGCAATTATATATTTATAAAATAATATAAAATGGAGCAACGCAAATTGGGAAGATCGGCTCTCACTGTAGCGCCCCTGGCTTTTGGCGGCAATGTGTTTGGCTGGACGGTAGACGAACGAGACTGTTTCAGGTTGCTGGATGCCTTTGTGGCAGGCGGGTTTAACCTGATAGATACGGCGGATGTGTATTCAAAATGGGTTGACGGCAACCAGGGCGGAGAATCAGAAACCCTGATCGGTAAATGGCTGAAACAAAGCGGTAAAAGAGAGCAGGTAGTGATCGCCACTAAAGTAGGTGCGGAAATGGGACCACAACAGAAAGGCGTTTCAAAGGCATATATCACACAAGCAGTAGAGGCATCGCTACGCAGGCTGCAAACAGACTATATTGACCTTTATCAAACGCATTACGATGATGAGAGCACACCGGTGGAAGAAACATTATCCACTTATGCATCATTGATACAGGAAGGAAAAATAAGAGTGATCGGCGCTTCAAATATGAGTCCGGAAAGGTTGACACTATCGCTGCATAACAGTGAACAGTATGGCTATCCGCGTTATGAAACCCTGCAGCCGGAATATAATCTCTATAGCCGCCAACGATATGAACACGATTATGCGCCTGTCTGCACAGAACATGAGCTGAGCGTAATCCCTTATTATTCGCTGGCCAGCGGTTTCCTCACGGGTAAATACCGAACAGAGGAAGATGCGGCTAAAAGTCCCCGTGGAGAAAAAGCCCTGAGCTACCTGGATGAACGCGGTTTGCGGATATTAGCGGCACTGGATGAAGTGGCGGCTCGCTATCACACACAGCCTGCCAGTATTGCAATTGCATGGCTGGCACAAAGGCCTGGTGTAGCTGCACCGATTGCCAGCGCAACCAGTGTGGAGCAGCTGGAAGAACTGATGCAGGCGGCGAGGCTGAAATTGGATAAGGAGGCAGTGGCGGTGTTGGATGAGGCCAGTAAATAGGCGTCCGTGGAATGGCAGGATCACTGGGATCACGCATCCGCAATTTTTATCACCGTTTTGCCTCTGGCCCTGCCTGTTCTGCTTTTAGCGAGTGCAGCGGCTACATCTTCCAGTGAAATGGTAGTTTCAACAGGCACTTTTAATTTTCCGGCTTCTATCAGCGCAGTCAGATCATCCAATGATGCGGGAGTGCTCTTCGTTTCAAAATTACCACCTTTGAGGCGCCGCGCTTTCAGTACATCATCATCTGCAACAAAAGCCGTAGTAAATGCAACACCACCTTCTTTTACGAGGGCGCTGTTAGCATTGAAGCCTTCCTGATCGCTCATCAGATCTATTAATCCGTCAATACCATTGGAATAAGCGCTTTGTATCTGCGCCGGCACGGGAGCTTTCTTATAATCTATTACTGCTGTTGCACCAAGCCCGCGGATATGTTCTGCAGCGGTAGTGCTGCCGGCAGTAGCAATCACTTTTAATCCTGCAGCGGCGGCCATTTGTACGGCAAATGAACCTACCCCGCCGGTAGCGCCTATGATCAGCAACGTTTGCCCCTTCTGCAACCCTGCGTGCTCCAGCAGCTGCAGGGCAGTCATGCCCGAGGTGGGCACCGCCGCAGCTGTTGCAAGTGATATGGACGAAGGAGCGTGCGTAATAGCTGCCTTTTCCGGGACGATCGCATATTCTGCGTAGGCGCCTTCTCCTATGGGGCTGTGAATGAATTGACCGTAGATCCTGTCTCCCGTCTTGAAGCGCGTAACGCCTTCTCCTACAGCCTCCACAACACCGGCGCCATCCACGCCAATGATCATCGGGAATTGATGGGGCATATGTCCATCCAGTATTCCATCAATCATTTTCCAGTCAAAAGGGTTCATACCGGCGGCGGATACACGCACCAGCAAAGTACCGGGACGAAGCCCCGGTTTGGGGAGATCCATTACTTCGGGAGTAGCACGGAACGCAGAAATGGCAACAGCTTTCATAGTCTGAGTTTGAAGTTTGAGGTTTGAGGTTCGAGGTTCGTTGGATGTTGGAAGTTATGAACATACAACAAACAACTGCAAACCTTAAAATTTTAGTCAATAAAGATAATTACTTTTATAGTATGCAAATCGCACCTCCGCAGATACTGAGTGATGTAGTGAAACATTTCCTGGTGCTGGAACAGGATGAGGCCGTGTTGCGTCATCACCGGTTGTCGCCCGACGGGCATGCGGGCATCGTATGCTGCTACCGTGAACCATTTGCGAAAAGCGATGAAGCGTTGTTACCCCGCAGCTTTGTATACGGACAGATCAGCAGGTTTCATGACCTGCTGTCCGGTGTTCATACCGGTATGCTGGTGGTGGTACTGCAACCTTATACACTGCATTTGCTCACCGGCATTCCTGCACAGGAGCTGACAGACCAGCTGATCAGCATGCCGCTGATATTCGGGCCTGCCTGGCAGGACCTGGAGGATAGCCTGATCCGGGCGGCAGACCACCATGTCAGACTGAAGCTGGTGATCCATTTCCTTATCCAACAGTTGCAGCAGCGGCATGCGCATGCTGATAACATGATCCGGCAGGCACTACCGCTAATATATCAAAGCAAGGGATGGATGCAGATAACATCGCTCTGTACGGGGCTGCATATCTCAGAAAGACAGCTGGAGCGTAAATTCCGTGAACAGATCGGGCTGAGTCCGAAGCAGTTCCTGCGTACCATCCGTTTCCGTCAGCTGTTAAAAGCATTGCAGCAGCGCCCCTCTCCCGCCCTAACCCAACTGGCATTTGATGCCGGGTATTATGACCAGCCGCATTTTAACCGTGAATTCCGTATGCTGGCGGGTATCACTCCCAAAGCGTATCAAAGCGCACGACTGCTGGCGCTCAATTATATACAGCTCCCTGCATAAGGTCGGATTTTTACAAGTTTGCACTCGCAGCATGGCCTACCTTTGCAGTCATAATCCATTCACATGCAAGCCTTAAAAATAGCTACCGCACAGTTTGAGCATCGCAGTGCCGATAAAGCCTATAACCTGGAAATCATCCGCCGGATGGCGCTGGATGCTTCCCAGGCAGGCGCACAGGTGATCGCCTTCCATGAATGTTCTGTCAGCGGCTATACCTTTGCCCGTCAACTCTCCAAAGTGCAGCTGCTGGAAGTAGCAGAGCGCATTCCAGAAGGCCCCAGTATTCAGACACTGACTGACATTGCCGCCGAAGCCAATATCACGATCCTTGCCGGACTGTTTGAGAAAGATGCGGAAGACCATCTCTATAAAGCCTATGTCTGCGTAAACGCCCAGGGCCTGGTGGCCAGATTCAGGAAACTGCATCCGTTCATTAACCCGCACCTGATACCGGGCAACCAATACGTAGTATTTGACCTGCATGGCTGGAAATGTGGTATCCTGATCTGCTACGACAATAACATCATCGAAAACGTAAGAGCTACCGCCCTGCTGGGTGCAGACATTATCTTCATGCCCCATGTAACCATGTGCACACCGTCTACCCGGCCGGGCGCCGGCTTTGTAGACAAACAGCTCTGGCAGAACCGGGAAAATGATCCTACCTCCCTCCGTATTGAGTTTGACGGTTTAAAAGGGCGCGCATGGCTGATGAAATGGCTGCCTGCACGTGCCTACGATAATGGCGTTTACGTAGTATTTTCCAATGCCATCGGCATGGATGATGATCAGCTGAAGAACGGGTGCGCAATGATCCTGGATCCGTTTGGAGATATACTGGCAGAATGCCGGCAGCTGGGCAATGATATCGCCATAGCTAACTGTACCCCTGAAAAGCTGGAACAGGCAGGCGGTTTCCGTTACCGGAAGGCCAGGAGGCCCGAGCTGTATGCAGATATAATCGGGCAGGCACATAAGGCGGAACAGCAGGTGGTATGGTTAAATAAACAGCGCTAGGGCTGTTTTGGTACTGCCAGCTTTTGCGCCTTATAGATGCCGCTATGACCACTAAAATAGTACGCTGTGAAGCAGGCTACGGCGAAGTATAATATATGCTCTGTGCCGAAAAGCTCTGCGCCCATCAGTGTACAGGCGATAGGTGTATTGGTGGCACCGGCAAACACCGCGATGAATCCAAGTCCGGCGAAAAGGTCTACCGGCGCCCCCAAAAGTAAAGCCAGGGTGTTGCCCAGGGTAGCACCGATGAAGAACAATGGTGTTACCTCTCCTCCTTTAAAACCCATGCCCAGGGTGATCGCGGTAAACAATAATTTCCATAACCAGCTCCAGGTGTCAGCGCCACCGGCGTGAAATGCATTGACGATACTTACGCCGGAAGGGTCTTTACTGTAAACACCCAGGCCCAGGTAATCTTCGCTGCCAAGGGCCCAGGCAAAAACAATGATGATCACTCCGCCGAGGGCGGGTATCAGCCAGGCCGGCCGGATGTACCGTTGGGCTGTATGTTTAATAAGATGCATGGAATTGGCAAAAGCGTAGCTGGCCAGTCCGAAGGCCACGCCTGCCAGGATCACCCGGGCCAGCAGCCAGAGATCAATATGTAAGAAGGGAAGAAAAGGCAGCGCATTGCCGTGTATGTAGTGGATAGCGTAATGTGTATGCTGTATGCCCCAGGCGCTGCAGATAATATCTGCAAATACAGCGGAGATGAGGCAAGGCAGCAGCGCATCATAGCGGATCACGCCGGATGGCCAGCACTTCCAGGGCAAATACAGCGCCCGCCAATGGGGTGCCGAATACGGCGCCAAAACCGGCTGCGATACCGCTCATCAGGAGCATGCGAAGTATCCTTTTCGCTTAGCTTCATCCAGCGGCCCAGCATATTGGCCATACTGCCGCCTATCTGTACTGCTGTGCCCTCACGACCGGCGGAGCCACCAAAAAGATGGGTTGCCACCGTGGTAAGCAGCACCAGCGGCGCCATACGGGCAGGAACACCCCCTCCCGGCTGATGGATCTCTTCCATAATGAGGTTATTTCCTCCTTCAGCGTTCTTCCCCAGTCTCTTGTATAAAAAATAAATACCGATACCTGCCAGGGGCAGCAGGTATAAGAGCCATTCATGCTGCCAGCGTGTATGCGTAGCTTTATCCAGCAGCCAGAGGAACAAGGCTACCAGCGATCCGGTGATAATGGATACGGGAATAGCCAGGATGGTCCAGCGAATGAGGTGGTAAGCGATTGCGAATTGTTCGAAAGAAGATTTGATTTTTTTGATCATAGTCCTACAAATAAATGACGACGGCTTTATTAAGCCATTTGATATTTGTAGGCGCCATCAGTCCGGTAAATGGACGGTTCTTGTGCAGGAAGACACCATTTCCTGGTTTGGAGGACGAAATTAGCGATTAATCGGGAATAATCCTACCATCCCATAAACACCATCCCTATCCCACATATCGTTACCGTAGCGCCGCCTATCGCGTGGATATATCTTTCCAGCTTATCCGTTCTCAGGAAAGAATAGCCGTAGTATCCCAGCAGCACCATCGTTACCATGGTGATCAGCGTGAACACGGTAAAGGTGATGATCAGCGCTGCGATACCGAAAGTGGATTTCCGTGCAGCAGGATAGGTAAGCAAAGGGATCAGCGGCTCGCACGGGCCCAGCACGAAAATGATAAACATGATCCAGGGTGTTACCCTGGTGCGTTGCTGCGGGTATACCGGACCTTCGCCATGCTGATGCTCATACACGTACACCGAGCCATCGTCATAGCGGTCAAAATGTTTATGTGGCCGGTTAAGGTAAGCACGGCGAAGCCCCCATACCAGGTAAGCCAGGCCAAAGAAAAGTAAAGCCCAGCCGGCAATGCCGCCACGTATACCTTCCAGCCAGGTAATCTTAGATAACTCCCATCCAAGGAAAACGCCCAATAGTCCTAATAGTACAGAACTGCCTACGTGCCCGATGCCACAGAGCACCGTCCAGAAAATGGTTCTGGTAACAGACCAGTTGCGGGACTGGGATAAGGCTATAAAAGGCATATAATGATCCGGGCCTGTGGCAGTGTGTATACAGGCGATGGTAATGGCAGTAAGTAGTAAAGCGCCTATCTCTGTGGTCATACTTCGTTTAATTTATTTTGCCGTTTGAAGATCGCTCCAGACCATAACGTTTCTTCCATACTGCGGAGGCAATTGAACAACTGTTCAGCGCCGTGCCCCAGTATTCGCAGCACAATAGCCGGACCGGCGCTTTGAGTAACACCGAAAGCAATATCGGGTTCATGGGCCAGCAGTTCCAGCAGGCAGTCTGCCACCGGCGGCGCATCGGGCCGGGTATCGGCATAAATGAACGTAGCCTGGTGGGTGAAGCCTTCCATTTGTCCAGGTTCAGCTACGTTTAACCTGGATGGTTGTATGATCAGGTTATCCTTCAGGATCAATTTCCCTTTGTAACGCAGCTCCGTAATATTATGGAACAGGCGGAATTTAAACACCTCCCCGTTCAGTTTTCTGCCGCAGGTAAGGATCTCTCCCCATACCAGCCGGCTGCCTGCTGCGAGGTTGATTCGGTTATGCCCTTCAAATACTGCATCCGTATGTGGTACTATGGGATGCGGCACATAACTGAAGAATGCACCCTCTCCGATGCTCAGGTCCATCTGCTGGCGGGCCCCCGTCTGCATACTATACAACCGCTGGTAGGCCTGTGTTTGTAATTGCAAACGTGCACCTGTACTAACGTCTATCGTTATACGGTAATCGTCACCGTTCAGCATGCCGGGCGAGGCCGTCATCAGCATCAGGCAAAGGGCTTTGTCAGCCCGGTAGGCCCCTATATCCGCCAGCTTGAAGGGTTTGGTATAATAGCTCTCCTTCAGGTAGGTAATACCCTTGCGAACGCCTGTTGCTATTTTCAGTTCGCTGATCATCGGTGCAGCTTAGGTTCTGCAATATCTTCCAGCAGGGCGTATTTTCTGATCCAGCTGATCACATCTTCCACTCCTACCCCTTTCATCAGGTCCGTAAATACAAAGGGCTGGCCTTTGCGCATCAGCCGGGCATCACGTTCCATCACTTCCAGGCTGGCGCCTACATAGGGTGCCAGGTCTATCTTGTTGATCACCAGCAGGTCGGAACGGGTAATACCCGGGCCGCCTTTTCGGGGTATCTTGTCGCCTTCGGCCACATCGATCACAAAGATGGTGACATCTGCCAGGTCGGGACTGAAAGTAGCAGAAAGATTATCGCCGCCGCTTTCTATAAAGATGAGTTGTATGGCTGGAAAACGGGCCGCCATTTCATCCACGGCCTCCAGGTTCATGCTGGCGTCTTCCCGGATGGCGGTATGGGGACAACCGCCGGTTTCCACACCGATAATACGTTCTGCCGGCAGCAGGCTGTTTTTTGTAAGGAACTCAGCATCCTCTTTTGTATAAATATCATTGGTGATCACTCCCAGATCGTACTGGTGAGCCATATTGCGCGACAGCCTTTCTATCAGGGCTGTTTTACCTGAACCCACAGGGCCTGCAATACCTATTTTGACATACTTTCTCATAATATTCCAGACTCAGGACATGTATAAACGTGAATATAATCTTTCATGCTGCATACAGCGGATATCAAAACCCGGGTTACAGCAGCCCAGCCAGGCGGGATCCGGCTCCATAGTGAGCGATGCCAGCTCTCTCAGTAAAGGCTGCAGGCGGAACAGGATATCCTGGCCGTCCAACTGGCCGAGCGGTACGAGTTTTACACTGTTGGTGACCATCCCCACGGCGGCATTGTAGTAAAAAGCTTTCAAAGCATCCAGCTTGGGCGTGGCTAACAGGCAGGCGTAAATGCCATACATAAGACAATAGTGTCCGCTGGCATTCCCCTGCTGTATGGCCTGCTCATACCCCTGCACAAATGCAGGCCGCAGGTAACGGCTGAATATCTTCAGCAGGCGAACGCCCAGCTTCTGGCTGGCCTGGCGGATCTCGCGCGGTATCTTGAGCGCGCTGCATTCCTCATCCAGCAGCAGCAAGGCGTCCAGATCATTCCTGGCAGCAGCATCATAGGCCAGGCTGGCAAAAGCAGCATCGTTGTAACGGAGATTACTTGCCAGCATGCTTTGTATATAAGCCGCTGCAGTTGCGGCATTATGTACGAGCCCCTGCTGCACATAGGTTTCCAGCCCATTGGAATGGGTATAGCCGCCTATCGGCAAAGTAGGATCAGAAAGGTGCAGTAAGGACAACAAATGCATGTTGGAAAGTTTGAAAGTTTGAGGATTTGAGCGTTTGAATGTTTGTGGATCTGAAGATGTCTGATAATGCAGGTCACAACCAAACATTCAAACTTTCAAACGCTTAAACTGATTTTGTTAAGTTCATGATCTTCTGGAAAAGTGTACTGCCGCTGCTGCCATGCTGATGCGGCGCCACATTGGAGCGAAGCATATTGGTGAGCTTGCGCATGTTTTTTTGCGGCTGGTAGCCGGCGGCTTCCAGCCATTTAAACAGCGGTTCTTCCCAGGGGATCAGCACTTCATTATCCTGGATGAAGATGGGTAAATGTTTATTCCCTATCTCGTAGCATACGGTACCCATTTCCAGCATGGTGGCCGGCTTTACTACGATGGCTTCGCAGGGCAGTATATCTACCACTACGGCAGTGGTATCATCCATATACACCACATCGCCCTGCTGCAGGCGCTGTCCCTGTTTCAGCAGGCGTAATGCCACTTCACGACCGCTGGCAGTATGCCGGCGCTGTATGCGGCGGGTGGTTTCGTACCACTCCATCTGCAGCAGGTCTGCCTGGCGATCGCCAATATCAATATTGCCCAGAACGTCTTCGATGATCATCAACACATGTTTGAAAATTGCAGTTTAAGGTTTGAGGTGGGTGAGAAGTTAGCGGTTCAAAACCTGTGAACCTGGTTGGCACACCTGCCCTGAACCACAAACTTCAAACCTCAAAACTCAAACTAAAAAAGAAAATACCGTTGCGCCAGCGCCAGCTCTTTCAGCGGTTCGCAGGTAACGGGTTGGCCGTCTACCTTTACTTCGTATGTTTCCGGGTTGACGGTAATATCGGGTGTCTGATCGTTATGGATCAGATCTTTCTTGGAAATATTGCGGCATCCTGTTACAGGCAGCAGTTGTTTCTGCAGGCCATATTCCCGGGCAATGCCTTTCTGCAGGGAGACCTGGGAAACAAAAGTAACGCTGGTATGCGTAAGTGCCTTCCCATGCGCGCCGAACATATGCCGGTAGATCACAGGCTGCGGTGTAGGAATGGATGCATTGGGATCGCCCATCTTGCTGGCCACGATCATTCCGCCTTTGATGATCATTTCCGGTTTGGCGCCGAAAAGAGCCGGCTTCCACAATACCAGGTCGGCTATCTTGCCTGGCTCAATAGAGCCTACGTACTGCGCAATACCATGCGCAATAGCCGGGTTGATGGTATACTTGGCCACGTAACGTTTTACACGGAAGTTATCGTTCTCTTTTGCCTGGTCTTCAGTGAGGGCGCCGCGTTGTTTCTTCATCTTATCAGCCGTTTGCCAGGTGCGGGTGATCACCTCTCCCACGCGGCCCATAGCCTGGGAGTCGGAGCTCATGATGCTGAACACGCCCATATCATGCAGGATGTCTTCTGCAGCAATAGTTTCAGGACGGATGCGCGAATCGGCAAAAGCTACGTCTTCGGGCACACGTTTATCAAGGTGATGGCATACCATCAGCATATCCAGGTGCTCATCTATGGTATTGACGGTGTAGGGACGGGTAGGATTGGTGGATGCGGGTAATACGTTCGGGAAGGACGCTGCGCGGATGATGTCCGGTGCATGACCACCCCCTGCACCTTCTGTGTGGAAGGTATGGATAACGCGGCCGTTAATGGCGTTCATGGTATCTTCCAGGAAACCGGCCTCGTTAAGCGTATCTGTATGAATGGCGATCTGCACATCCAGCTTGTCGGCCACCTGCAAAGAGGCATCTATCACGGCAGGGGTTGCGCCCCAGTCTTCGTGGATCTTTAGTCCCAGGGCACCCGCTTCCACCTGTTCTTCCAGCGGGGCGGTAGTGGCGCAGTTACCTTTACCAAAGAAGCCCAGGTTCATAGGATAACCTTCAGCCGCCTGCAGCATACGTGCTATGTTCCATTTGCCCGGCGTTACGGTGGTAGCGCTGGTGCCGTCTGCCGGACCGGTGCCCCCCCCGATCATGGTGGTGATGCCACTGAAGAGGGCATGATCTACGAGCTGCGGACAAATAAAATGGATATGCGTATCGATACCGCCAGCGGTGGCTATGAGATTACTGCCATTGTGCACTTCAGTGGCAGCGCCAATGATCATCTCCGGATGAACACCGTCCATGGTATCGGGATTACCCGCCTGGCCAATGGCCACGATCCGGCCATCTTTAATACCGATATCCGCTTTAACGATGCCCCAGTGATCAATGATGATCACGTTGGTGATGAGGAAGTCCAGCACGCCTTCACTGCGCAGGGCGGTGGCTGACTGGGCCATCCCATCGCGTACGCTTTTGCCGCCGCCGAACTTGCATTCATCGCCATACACGTTATAGTCTTTCTCGATCTCGATGACCAGGTCTGTATCTGCCAGCCGTATACGGTCGCCCGTGGTGGGGCCGTACATGCTTACATATTTATGTCTGTCTATACTGAGGCTCACGGTAACTGGGTTTTAAATTGTTGCTGTTGTGCTTTTTCAATGGCGGCCTGCTTTACCGCGGCATCTGTGGTAATGCCCTGGGCCAGGTTGTTGATGCCGATCACCCTTTTGGCGCCGCCCAGCTCTACCAGCTCCACTACTTTAACTTCGCCGGGCTCAAAACGGACCGCATTGCCGGAGGGCACATTGAGGCGCATACCGAAAGCGGCTGCACGGTCAAAGGCCATTTGCCGGTTCACTTCAAAGAAATGGCAATGAGAGCCTATCTGTACCGGGCGGTCGCCGGTGTTCACCACTTTGATGGAGACGGTGCGGCGGCCTTTATTGGCTTCCACCGGTTCATGCTTCAGGAAATATTCTCCGGGTATCATACGGTAAAATTTTAACGGATGGGATGATGTACGGTTACCAGCTTGGTACCGTCAGGAAAGGTAGCTTCTATCTGGATCTCATGGATCATTTCAGGGATACCTTCCATGACGTCGTCCCGGGTAAGGATGGTTGCCCCGAACTGCATCAGTTCAGCCACGCTACGCCCGTCGCGTGCGGCCTCCTGTAAACGGCTGCTGATGAGGGCAATGGCTTCCGGGTAATTGAGCTTCAGGCCCCGGGCTTTTCTTTTTTCCGCCAGTTCGCCTGCCACGTGAAGCAGCAGCTTTTCCGTTTCTCTTGCTGTCAGGTGCATATATATCTTGTTGATTTTCGTGTTATGGATCAGAAAAATACAATAAAAAGTCGTTATTTGTTAGTGGTCAGATGGAGACTTTAGATAGCGTCCTGAACGGCCGTCTTATTTATTACCTACAACTGTATGAAATACTTCCACCTACTGTTGGTAACAGCCGGAGTATGCTGCTACACCCTTGCAGGTGCGCAGCGTTTACCCGAAAGACTGGATACCCTACCTACCACTGCAGGCTATCTGCAACAGCCCGCTGAAAGGGCCGCTGATTTTCGTCCCACACTTTGTGGTCTCCTGGTTCCCGGCGCTATGCTGACCTACGGCTTGCTGGCGCTGGATAATCACACATTAAGGGATCTTAATTACAGCACCAGGAAAGAGCTGATGGAAGAGCATCCTCACTTTTCCACCACGGTCGACAATTACCTGCAATGGTCGCCGGCAATCGCAGTGTATGCCCTGAATGCCCTGGGCGCAAAAGGAGAGCACAATTTTGCGGACCGAACGCTTATTTACGGTACTTCCACTTTGATCATGGCTTCCAGTGTAAAGATCATGAAAAAGCTGATGCATTCCCAAAGGCCGGATGGCAGCAATCACGAGTCATTTCCCAGTGGGCATACCGCCACCGCTTTTGCCGCCGCGGAATTCATGCGCATTGAATACCAGCACAAGCAACCATTGCTGAGCATGACGGGGTATATAGCCGCTGCCGCTACCGGCGCCCTGCGGATGTATAATAACCGTCACTGGCTGAGTGATATTATTGGCGGCGCCGGTGTGGGTATTATGAGCACACAGGCGGCGTATGCGCTTTACCCTGTGATAAAACGCCACCTGTCTTCTTCCAGGGAGTATAATAACACTATGCTGATGCCATATTACGATCCGGAGTGGAAAACGGCCGGTTTTAAGTTGTTGCTGATCAGTAAGTGAGGATAGTGTACCCGAACCGGAGACCTCCGGGCAGCAATGCCATGTAATAAAAATGGTAAGGCCTGCAGGTGGCCTTACCGTTTACTTTCAGGTAAATGTTCCTCAGGGCGTGCAAAGATGCAGGAACTCCGGGATGGATATTTGTCCTTCCACTACATTAAAGATCAGCGTGTCGAAAGTATCCAGGCAATTGGTCGTAATAGTGCCCGGCTGTATCCAAATTTCGGATTCCCAGGAAAGAATAAGCCGGTAAAGGTACTTTAACAATACCTCTGCCGGCTATACGATATTAATATTATTTAATTACCTACGATAACAAGCTAGGCCTTACGCCGCCTTGCATCCGCCTTGTCTTTCTCATCATACTCATTTTCATCGTAGCCTTCCAGCTGGTTGTTCTTATCGTCATTGAACTCCTTTTTAGGCGCCTTTTTATTTACCGGGGCGGCGGCATTCCTGCGTTTTACCTGCTTGATGTCACGTTGCTGCTGCGTTGTTTTCCTGGTAGTCATAATGCATGTATTTGATACTGGAAATACGCAGCAAAAACGTTGCCTTAATTTAATATTATTTGTAACTTAGGTTGTATGAAGAACTGATGTTGCTGTGCTTGCCCTATTTTAACCACAAAGTACCCGGAAATGTTCCTCAAAGACCCGGTCGTTAACGCAATAGCAATTTACCTGGCCTGTAAGATGGTGATCGTGTCAGTAATACTGGCATACTATACTGTTTTGAACAAAAAGAACAAACGCCCTAAAGGGAAAGCGGCACCGGATCCCAGGCGAACGGCCGCACCCCGGCTGGTGCTTACTTTGAAAGAGCATCACAACAGTACCAACGCAACTGGCAGGGAAGTAAGAAATGCCCTGCAGCACACCATCGAAGAGTCTTTTTCCAGCAATTAGAAACTGATCCAGGCAATCTGCGCTTTTTTATCCGTACCGGTACGGGTGATCAGGATGGTAGCATACTGCCCGCCGCCGCTGTTGCGGTCAGAGGCCCCCAGCATACAATAATAGGCCTTATCGGTCTGTGGTGTCCCAAAAAGGAAGAGCCGCTCCCCTTTCCCCTTGTCAAAATAATAACACACGGTATTCGCTTCTACCAGGTAGCGCAGGGGCTTTTTATTCTCAAAAGTACCGCCCCTGTCAAGGTGCTGAATATAATCATTGAACAGCGTATAGTCGCCATGGCTGGTATGTATCAGATCAAATGAGAGGTAAGGCGTGGTGTTCAGCGCAGGTACCCGGTTACGGAACACCCAGGTGCCCCTGTTCTTGCGCTGCAGGTAGAGCGGCCCAAAAGCGCCGTTGGCGATCTGCATTTTGGGGATCACATACCCGGTATCGGCATTGCCCTGCGGGTCTATGTTACAAACGCGGATGTCATTCAGGTTGGTATGCAGCATATTATACACGTTCTTACCCTGGGTGAACTGCTGCATCTGTTCTAACTGCAGCAACAAGCTACCGTCTGCCGCCATGGTGAGCAGCTGCGGCTGCGCATTATTGGCCGTCAGCTCCGGGGCCAGGGGCCGTTGGTGCTGCAGGCTGCAGCTTACCGGATCCAGGTAGTTCATAAAGAGGTGGCGCTCCTCCGGTTTGGACTTCGGCTCCGGTGCCGCTGCCAGGAACAGCTGCAGGCGGTTGGCGGCCGGCGCCCATTGCAGGTCGGCATAGGCCCCGCCAAAATTAGCGGTATAGTCCAGCGTCTGGTGGGTAAAAGCCTGTTGACCCGCCCGGAGCACAGACACCAGCACCTGCGATTGTGGCGCGTCGCCCGAGCGTTTGGTGTTGAAACCTACCGTGCACAGGTACACGCTGCCCGCGCCATTCACGGCCATATCCAGGAAGTTGAAATAAGAATAGGCGTTGTCCGGCAGATTATAATAGGCCTGGTTCAGCAGTTCGTGTTTGGGCGAAAAGTGCATAACCTGCACCCTTTCGGCCGCGTTCTCTTTGCGAGACAATTCGCCTCCTGCAAAAAGGGCTACGGCATAGTGGCCGCTGGCAGGATCTTTGGCCACATAACAATCGTGTGAGGCCAGGTTTTCCAGGGCAAAGGCGTCGCGGTGCAATACAGTTGGCAGTTCCCCCACGCTTATCTTCCTGCACCAGTTGGCCGGTGGCGCCGTCTATGACTATACGAAACAGGGTGGGCTTATATTTAATAAGCTGCTGCAGGAAGACAACCACCTGTCCGTTGATCTCATATACCCCATCAACTTCCGTATCGTTCATATTCCGGGTATCCCATTGCTTGCCGCTGATCTTTTCTGATACCACCCGTTCCTTCTTCTCATTATAGAGGGTTACAGTGATCCCATCATTCTTATCAAGATGAAGATAACAGGTGTTACCGCTGGGTAGTAATACCAGTTTATCCCAGCCATCCGCAGAAGGCTCAGGAAAGGCCTCGCTCAGGGTTACCTGAGGAGTTTGCGCGCCGGCAGCCAGCGGGCCGCATAAAAAACACATCATCAGCCTGTAAACGTAACGCATCATATGCTCCTAATAGATTATAAATATCAAATATATAATAATTTGTTATTTATCACATCATTAGCAGCGACCGATCACACAAAAATTCATAACGAAACCTGCCAAATAATTATTAACTTCAATAGAGAATGATTAAAGCGAACGTGCAGATGGAGTTATCAGCACACCAATAAATCAACTAATCTGTGAAGGGGCCTCAAATATGCATCTATACCGGGACAAATTGCCTACAACGTTGAGCACAGGAAGCAATAATGATCAGCATTTCCGGAGATATTTCATTAGCCGTTTAAGAGCATAGCCACTCCCCCCAAAGTGATGTAAGCAACTTATTGTCGGCGCTTATCGTCGACCACTATACGAACCAAAATCGAGATCATTTATGATTTTATCGGACAGCTATTGTCACATCTACGGATTGATGAAAAGGTTCCGGCTTATGATCCTGGCGTTGAGCATACCGTCGTTATTGCTAACTTATGCCCCAGCCCGTTCCATGGCCCCCAACTTTTTCCAGGACACAATACCCCATACCAGGGCTAATGGTAAAGTAACAGATGCCACAGACGGCACTTCCCTGCCCGGTGTTACGGTAGAGAACCTGGTGACCCACCGGGGCACCTTAACGAATGCAGCGGGTGAATTCTCGCTGGATGCCCGCAGGGGCGACAGCCTGCGCTTTTCTTTCATCGGCAAGGCTTCTCAGGTGCAGGTATTTTACGGACAACGGCTAAACGTGGCCTTAGGCGCGTTGGAAGGCGTGCTCTCGGAGGTGATCGTTACCGGTTACCAGAACGTTGAGAAACGAAAGTTTGCCGGTGCTGCCGTAACGCTCAAGGCAGATGACATCAAGCTAAACGGCGTAGCTGATGTGAGCCGTATGCTGGAAGGGAGAGCCGCCGGTGTATCGGTGCAGAACGTGTCCGGCACTTTTGGCGCTGCGCCCAAAGTACGTGTACGCGGCGCGACCTCCATCAACGGGGATAATAAACCCCTCTGGGTGGTAGACGGCGTGGTGCTGGAAGACATCATCAACATTTCCAACGAACAGCTGTCCAGCGGCGACCCCACTACCCTGCTCGGATCTGCCGTGGCAGGTCTGAACGCCAATGACATTGAGAGCTTCGACATCCTGAAAGATGCTGCCGCCGCTGCCCTCTATGGCGCCAGGGCCATGAACGGCGTGGTAGTGATCACCACCAAAAAAGGAAGGGCAGGCAAACCGCAGGTAACCTATACCGGTAATTACAGCACCCAGCTAAAACCCAATTACCGGGAATACAATATTATGAACTCCGGCCAGCAGATGTCTGTACTGGCAGAAGTAGAGCGCAAAGGCGGCCTGAACCCCGACATTCTTGACCGCGCCAATAATGGCGTTTACGGGAAAATGTATGAGCTGATGAGCGCCGATGCCAATGGCAATTTCCCGCTGCCCAATACGCCTGAAGCAAAAGCCGCTTTCCTGCGGCGTTATGCACTGGCCAATACGGATTGGTTCGGCTTACTGTTCCGCAATAACTTTATGCAGGAACATTCACTGGCCATTTCCTTCGGTACAGACAGGTCACAATCTTATTTCTCCACCAGTTATTACGGAGACAATGGCTGGACGGTGGCCGACCGCGTACACCGCTACACGCTTAATTTCCGCAACAACTATAAATTCTCAGACCGGCTCATGGCGGGCTTCTCTACACTGGCCTCCGTTCGCCAGCAGAAAGCACCCGGCACCTTATCACGCAATCCTAACCCGGTAACCGGCCAATACGACCGTGATTTTGATATCAACCCCTTTAACTATGCCCTTAACAGCAGCCGCACCCTTACCGCTTATGATGAAAAGGGGCAACTGGAATTCTTCCGGCGCAATTTTGCACCCTTCAATATCCTGCATGAGCTGGATAATAATTACATCGATATTAATGTGGTAGACCTCCGTCTCCAGGGCGATCTTTCTTTCCAGCTGACCAAAGCGCTGCGGTATGAGTTCGTAGGGGCATTACGGTATGTACGCTCTACCCGCGAACACCAGATCAGGGAAAGCTCCAACATGGCAGAAGCCTATCGCGCAGCCGGCAACTCCACCATCCGGCAGAATAACCGCTTCCTGTACAGGGACCCGGATGATCCTGAAGCCGAACCCGTTGTAGTGCTGCCCTACGGCGGCTTCTATAACCGCACCGAAGACCAGCTGCTGAGTTATGATGTGCGCAATACCCTGGTGTTCAGCCAGACCTTTAACGATGTACACGCACTGAATTTGCTGGGCGGCATGCAGGTAAAATCTGCCGACCGCCAGAACTTCTCCAATACCGGTTACGGCTACCAGTATGCCAATGGCGGCGTACCGCTTTATGATTATCGCATCCTCAAAGAATCGATCGAGTCTAATTTCCCTTACTACGGCATGAGCAAAGATTATGACCGTTTCGTGGCCTTTTATGGCACCGGCACCTACTCCTACAAATCTAAATACAACCTGACCGCTACCGGCCGTTACGATGGCTCCAACCGCCTGGGCCGATCCAACAGGGCCCGATGGCTGCCTACCTGGAGTGTAGGCGCCGCCTGGAATGCAGACCGGGAGCGTTTTCTGCAAAACCTGAACTGGCTTAACCTGCTCACCATACGCGCCAGCTACGGCCTTACTGCCAGTATGGGGCCCGCCACCAATTCCACCATCGTGCTGAGGAATATCAATACCAGCCGCCCCTATCTCACAGAAGTAGAATCTGTGATACAGCTGGCAAACCTGGAAAATGTTGATCTTACCTGGGAAAAACTATACACCGCCAACGCCGGCTTTGACGCCAGCCTGTTTGACAACCGCATGAACATGAGCGTGGACGTATACAGCCGCCGGAGCTTTGACCTGATCAGCGTGATCAAAACATCCGGCATTGGGGGGGAAATGCTCAAGGCAGCCAACTATGCCGATATGGATTCCTGGGGTACAGATGTGCTGATCGGCGGGCGGATCATCCGCCGCAAGAACTGGGGATGGAGCGCCAACTTCACCTTTGGCTACAACAAGAACAAAATTACCAACGCACGGAACATGCCCGACATCTTCTCACTGGTTGTAGCAGAAGGTGGTAATAAACAGGGCTACCCCGTGCGCAGCCTGTTCTCGCTAAGGTTCCAGGGACTGGACACGCGGGAAGGAACGCCACAGTTTACCGACCAGACAGGCAAAACCAATAAAGACGTTTACCTGCAGGACCTCAGCACCGATTACCTGGTGTATGAAGGCCCCGTAGACCCTGTATTTACCGGGGGCCTCTCTAACACCTTTAATTACAAGGCCTTTTCGCTGAATATATTTCTAACTTACCAGGCAGGCAATAAGATACGCCTCTACCCCGCCTTTAAAACGGAATATTCAGACCTGGACGCTACTCCGAAAGAGTTCCTGGACCGCTGGGTACTACCCGGCGATGAACGCACCACCAGGGTACCTTCCATACTGGGCGCCTTTGAACAGACCCGGCTGAATGGCGCCAGTCCGTATAATAACTACAACTACTCAACAGAACGGGTAGCGCGCGGCGATTTTGTCCGGCTGAAAACGGTTTCGCTCAGCTGGCAATTGCCACAGGCGCTGACCCAACGGCTGCGGCTCAGCAACATCAACGTAACCGGCGCCGCCATCAACCCCTGGCTGATCTATTCTGACAGTAAGCTGAAGGGGCAGGATCCCGAGTTCTACAATGCGGGCGGTGTAGCACAACCGGTTCAGAAACAATTTACACTCTCACTTAAAGTAGGTATCTGATGATAAAGCAAGGATTGATATACTTATCACTTGGCGTCCTGCTGGGTATCAGCGCTTGTAAGAAATTCCTTGACCAGCCGCCTGATAACCGGGCAGAACTGAACACACCGGAGCAGGTTTCCCAACTCCTGGGCACCGCTTACCCCCAGGCCAATTATATGTCGTTCTTTGAGTCTATTTCTGATAACGTGGCCGACAAAGGGGCGGGCGTTCTTGAACGCACCAACAGGGATCCCTACCACTTCGAGGATGTGCAGGATCAGTACCAGGACTCTCCCGAATACTACTGGCAGGCCTGCTATGCCGCCATTGCTGCCGCCAACCAGGCCTTACAGGTATGCAACACCGCCACGCCCAGATCAGCCTACAGCTCACAGCGCGGCGAGGCATTACTGGCACGGGCATACGCGCATTTTATGCTGGTAAATGTTTTCTCTAAAGTGTACAACCCCTCCAGCGCCGGTAATGACCCCGGCATTCCATACGTGACCGAGCCCGAAAATGTAGTGGAAAAGCAATATGAAAGAAAAACGGTAGCCTATGTATACGATATGATAGAAAAAGATCTTACCGAAGGCCTGCCGCTGCTGGACGACAAACGTTATACAATACCCCGCTACCACTTTACCAGGTCTGCCGCACACGCCTTTGCTGCCCGCTATTACCTTTTTAAGCAGGAGTATGCAAAAGTAGTGGAACATGCCAACCAGGTATTCGCTTCCGGCAATGTGGTATCCGTGCTGCGCCCATGGAACACCACTTACCTGAATATTACCTACCTGGAATTGTTTGCGCGCTATGCAAGGGCCACAGAGCCGGCCAACCTGCTGCTGGTAGAAACGGCTTCCTGGTGGGGCCGCAACTATTTCCGGCTGCGCTATGGCTTAACGGCCGGCATACGCAACCAGATCTTCAGCAACAATGTTACCGGTGGCAGATGGGCTTTTGAGTTCCAGACCTTCACCACCGGTACGGATAATTACCTGATTCCAAAGGTGAATGAGTATGTCGTACGCAACTCTATCAATTCAGATATCGGAGTGGGATATGTTGTAGTACCGCTGCTTACTACAGAAGAAGTACTCTTTAACAGAATAGAGGCCAATGCTTTCCTGAATAACACCACCGCCGCCATTGCAGATTTGAATACCTATGCCAGTACGCGCATCATGAATTACGATGCCGCCCAGCATACCATTACTGCCAGCCGGCTCAGGAACTTCTACGGCACCAATGACCTGCGTACCGCCATTCTCACCACCCTGTTCTCTTTCAAAAGGGCTGAGTTTGTGCAGGAAGGGATGCGCTGGCTTGATCTGATCCGTTACAACGTGCCTGTGGTGCACTTTACCGCCGAAGGCAATGTACTGGACCTGGCCGGCGACGATCCCAGAAGGGTGTTCCAGCTGCCGCAAAGCGCACAGCAGGCAGGATTACAACTAAACCCAAGATAACAACGCATTATGAACAGACTGAAAATATACATCTTCATTTGTTTGCTGGCGATACTCGGTTCCTGCAGCAAAGACCAGCCGGAAAATGTAGACAATATTCCCGGCCTTGGCGGGGATACATGGGAACCCGGCCCGATCGATTTCTGGATACGTGACAGCCTTACCACACCCTTTAACATCACCGCCAAATACAAATGGGACCAGGGCGAGCTGGAATTTAACCGGACACTTGTTCCCCCCAAAGAGGAAAAGATCATCCCTGTGCTGAGCGCCATCAAAAAGGTTTGGATCGATAACTATGTAGCTGTAGCAGGAGACCTGTTCATGAAACGCTACAGTCCTAAATTCTTTGTGCTGGTGGGTAGCGCCAGCTACAACCCTGACGGCACTATTACGCTGGGCACCGCGGAAGGCGGGCGCAGGATACTCTTATACGTGCTGAATGATTTCCGGATCAGGGGCATGAGCGATTATGTGCCGCAGGATTCCCTGAATGTAAAAGAGATGTTCCATACAATTGAACATGAGTTTGGCCACATCCTGCACCAGACGGTGCTCTATACGCCTGATTTCAAACGGATCTCTGTAGGGATGTATACCTCCAACTGGAACAACGTATCAGATGCGGAAGCACGGGCAGATGGCTTTGTAACCGCCTACGCAATGGCGGCGCCAGACGAGGATTTTGTTGAGATGATATCGATGATGCTGACTGAAGGCAAAGGCGGTTTTGACGTGATCGTGAACAGCATCACCGGCACCAGTCCCAATGGCATTACTGCGGAAGAAGCCAAAAACAGGCTGCGGCAGAAAGAGACCATCGTTGTCAATTATTTCAAGGATACCTGGAACATTGATTTCTATAACCTGCAGGCCCGTACGAGGGCGTCCATTGTACAACTGATCAGGTGATTAGAAAGTTAAAACGCCTGAAGGTATAAGCGCACAACTTCAACACTCCATGAGCAGCTGAAACATTCAAACGCGCTAACCTTCAAACAAAAAATGAAACAAATGAGGAACACACTTATATTTTTTAGTACTCGCGCTGCTTATTTTCTCCGGCTGCAGCAAAGATGATGACAGCGTCTTTGACCAGGCGCCCGATGTGCGGATCAACGAGGCGATCGCTAAGGCTGACACAGCCTTAAAGGGAGCCGCATACGGATGGAATGCCAGGATAGTGACGAGCACGGGCAGCATCTTCCAGTTCCATTTCAGGTTCAATGAAGGCAACCGGGTAAGCATGTACGCAGATATTGATACAACTACTGCCGGTACGGCGCGTGAAAGCAGCTACCGCCTGAAAGCCCTGCAACAGCCTGCACTAATTTTTGACACCTATTCCTACCTGCACATACTGTCAGACCCTGATGCAGTTGTGAACGGCGGCGAATACGGAGAAGGTTTAAAAGGGGATTTTGAATACTCCATTGATACCGTAGCGGCAGACAGCATCCTGCTGACCGGCCGCTTTAACAACACCCGGGTAACGCTGTACAAAGCCACGCAGGCAGATGCTGGCGCCTGGCAAAACGGCGAATGGCGTAATGCGCTGTCCTTCCAGTACATGAGCCGCATCCTGGAATATTTTAAGCGTCTGCCGGTGAATGGCACTACCTATGAGATCCATTTTAACCAGTTGGCCCGCAGCATTACCTTTTTATGGACAGACGGCGCAGGCGCCATGCACAGCTTTACCAGCGCCTATTATTATGACAGCAAAGGGTTGGTACTGGCAAGACCGCTGAATAACGGTAACGCCGGTATTAACACTATCAGCAGCAATGGCTGGGATGCCACTAATGGCGTGATGCGTGTAAGCGTGAACGATGACCTCCCTGCTACGATCAGCGGCGCCACCAAACCGGTAAAGCCAGACCTGGACGCGCCCACACGCTGGTGGCAGACCGTGTACCAGCAGGACAGCTATTGGGTATCGCTCGAAGGCTTTCATGTGAACGGCGTGGACGATGCCTTTCATGTAAGGAGCATTCCAGGCTTTGCCTTTCTGCTGTTCTGGCCGGCTTTCGGCAGCCAGGCAGGCGTAACCTATGACCTGCAGGGTTATGTATCCCAGGCACAAGGCGGACTTTCGCTGGACTTTGGTTCTGCCTGGATGCCGCCGCTGTTCACAACAGACGGGCGGATCATCTTCCGGATCTATGGTACGCTGGGCGATGTTCCGGTAGCTGCCACCACTGCATTCAATAACACCAATACTGTATTGGCCGATGCCAATGGCTTTTACCTGGTACAGACTGGCAACAGCCGCTATGATATGGTAAGCGCCAGGGACGCGAGGTCGTGGATCACGTGGGAGCGATGATAATTAATAATTAGTGCACAGGTGTCCTGGTAGTATGCGGAACCTGTAATGCGTAAACTGTAATTAGTCATTATTAATTATAAAAACCGAAAACTATATGAAACAACTTCTCAACAGCTCAAAGCTCTTTCGCAATGGTGCAGGTTATTTGTATCTACTGGTAATGGCAGCCGCCCTGCTTATTGCATCCTGCGGTAAAGATGGCTCCCAGGGCCCCGCGGGTGATCAGGGCCCGGCAGGACCGGCGAGGACCGGCAGGCCCCGCAGGTCCGGGAGGACCGGCAGGTGAAAAAGGGGATACCGGCGTTGCCAACGTGATCTATTCAGAGTGGCTGGATGTAGCCTACCTGGACACATTCAGCGTGAACCCCAATGATATCACCGACACCACCTTTATCTCCTTCGGCGGCATTGACGCGCCCAAGCTTACCAATGAGATCCTGAATACCGGCGAAATTAAAGTATACATTAACCTGAACAACGCTGCGGATCCTAATATTGTGCCACTACCCTATTTCTCCGTGTATAATGGTATCAATATCAATGTGGACTTTGCCGCAGGCTCCATATTCCTGACCTCCAATGTTAATGTAGGCACTTATATAGACGATGGTGACGGGCTTAAATACCAGCAATACCGGTATGTACTGATACCCGGCGGCGTGGCAGCGCGTACAAAACAGACCGTCAACTGGAACAACTATAACGAAGTGAAAGCATTCCTGAAACTGAAGGATTAGTTGGGAAGTTCATGGCCGATGGTCCATAGCATGTCAGGCTGGTTTGGCTGGCTTATCAGGCCTGACAGGCTATGGACTATGGACCATTAATCATGGACTTTTTTTTCTACCTTAGCAGCCATGAACTGCCTGATCGTAGACGACAACAAGCTGGCCCGTACGGCCATGAAACAACTGACCAGTCATGTGAACGGCCTGCAGGTTGTCGCCGAATGCAGCAGCGCCATTGAAGCCTACAACGTTCTCCAGAAAGAAAAAATAGACCTTTTGCTGCTGGACATAGAAATGCCCGGCATGAGCGGTATTGAACTGACCAAAAACCTGGGCAAAAAACGGCCGCTGATCATTTTCACCACCGTTAAGAAAGACTATGCGGTAGAAGCCTTTGAGCTGAATGTAGCCGACTATCTCATTAAACCTGTAAGTCCCGCCCGTTTTATACAGGCCGTGGAGAAAGTAAAAGAAATACAGGACAGCAACGGACGTGAACTGCAGGTAGGTGATAACGAGTTTGTATTTATCCGCGACAGCGGCGTACTGAAACGCATCCGGATGGATGAGATCCTTTTCCTGGAAGCCATGGGCGATTATGTGAAGCTGCACACCGCGCAGAAGTTCCACGCCATACATACCACGCTGAAATCGGTAGAAGAAAAACTACCCGCCAGCCGTTTCATGCGCGTACACCGATCCTATATTGTTGCACTGGACAAAATAGAATCTATAGAGGACGGCACCATTGCCATGCAGCACAACGCCATCCCGGTTGCAGACGCCTACAGGGGCCAGCTGAACAACCGCCTGAACCTGCTCTGACCCTTCACCTACACTTTTACCTTTTCCAACGACAGCTACCGCCTTTTGGGCCATTTACACCGTAAGCGCCTGCCTGCCCGCCCTACCTTTGGGTTGTTAATCATTTGATCACTTATCAAAAATTAAAACAATGAAAAAATTAGGAATACTGATGGCCGCAGCAATGTTATTCGTTGGAGCAAGGGCATTTGCCAACAGCACACCCGCTAAATCAGTAAAACAGGAAACCAAGAAAGAAGCCAGTGCCACACAGAAGAAAAGCACCCATAAGGCTCATGGCAAACATCACGCTGCCCAGGCAAAAAGTAAATCAGCAACAGCTCCCAAAGCGTAAGGCTCGTTGAGGTAAGCACCATAAGTTTAATGTACTAGTACGTTAAACGGAAACCATCTGGTCCGATGTTCGTATCGGACCGGATTTTATTTTTCCCGGCAAAGACAGGATGCTGCCAGGCATCAGATCATGCTGTTAAAGTCGTAATTTAGAATCGCCTTTCAGCAAAGGTGTTACTTACAAGTCATGCAGTCAAAACGGATCAAATACTACTTACTGGGCCTTTTCCTGACGGGTATGATCCTGTTCATCGTACTGCAGTTCAACTCCTCCAAACATATCCGCATCCTGATTTCCGGCAATGAACAGCTGCTGCAGGAACTGAATGTCAAGAACGAGCTGCAGAAACTGCAGACCGACATGGCCCGTACCGACAGCAAGGTAAGAGGTACAGTTATCTCACAGGATACGCTGCACATAACGGGCATAGAGGGAGAAATTGCCACTATACGTTCTGACCTGAACACTATCAGCAAGATGATGCTGGATGACAGCACAGAAAAGCTGCTGACCCAGCTGGGCTACCTGGTGGATGAAAAGAATAACTTCAACGTGCAGGTGCTGGATACTTTCTACGGACAGGGCAAGCATGCCGCAGAAAGGATGATCAACAATCAGAAGGGACGGCGCTTAACAGAAGCGATCAATATCATCTTACACTCGCTGGACAGCACCCGGGAAGCAGCGGTGAACCGGGCAGTGCATGTGATAGACAGCAGCGGCCAAAAAGCCCAGAACTGGGGCACCATCCTGGTATGCTGCGCCTGCCTGGCCAGCCTGCTGGGATTCTTATATATCATCAGCCGTATTCACCGGCAGGAACAGCTGATAGATGCACTGGACGAGTCACAACAAAAGGAGCGCAAACTGTCTGCCATTAAAGAGCAGTTCCTGGCCAACATGAGCCACGAGATACGTACACCAATGAACGCTGTACTGGGATTTACCCGCCTGCTGCAGGGGCAACCCCTCACCGAAAAGTCAAAGGAATACGTGGGGGCCATCCAGAGCGCCGGCGAGAACCTGCTGGATATCATCAACGATATACTGGATATTTCCAAGATAGAATCAGGCATGATGCGCCTGGAACCAGTGTCTTTCAGCCTGCGTAGCACCCTGCATTCCCTGCAGACCATGTTCCAGCACAAAACAGCGGAAAAACACCTGGGCCTGTCTGTTCAGATAGAAGAGCATATTCCCGACTTACTTTACGGTGATGTACTGCGCCTTACCCAGGTGCTGGTAAACCTTACCAACAATGCCATTAAGTTTACTAACACCGGCTCAGTAAGTATCCGGATTAACCAGCTGCCCGCAACGGATAACAACGTGCTGCTGCAGTTCATAGTTAAAGATACCGGCATCGGTATCTCTCCTGATAAATTACCGTATATCTTTGACCGTTTTAACCAGGCAGAAGCCAATACTACGCGGAAATACGGCGGCACCGGCCTTGGACTGGCCATTGTAAAGCAGCTGGTGGAAATGCAGCACGGCACTATTACGGTAGAAAGCCAGCCCGGTAAAGGGACTGCGTTTAAGGTAACACTGCCCTACCTGCCAGGCGAAGTTATACCGGAAACCGTAACGGAAAGCTATAGTAATGGGCATAACGGCCATGCGCTGCACGAAGACGCTCACCTGCTGGTGGCAGAAGATAATCGCATGAACCAGGATCTGCTGCGTCATCTGCTGAAGAACTGGCACCTGCGCTTCCAGATGGTGAATAATGGCCGCGAAGTACTGTCAGCACTGGAAAAGCAACATTTTGACCTGGTGCTGATGGATATACAGATGCCTGAAATGGACGGATATACGGCCGCTCAGAAAATCAGGCAGGAATTGCATTCAAATATTCCTATTGTGGCCATGACGGCCCACGCCATGGCCGGAGAGCGGGAAAAATGCCTGGGCTATGGCATGAATGAGTATATAGCCAAACCGATACGGGAAGAAGAGCTGTACCGCATTATACAGGTATTCACGGGCAAGACAGGGCTGCCGGAGTGGCTGACGGTACATACACCTGCCCGGGAAGAATCCTCCTCTCAGCAATTAATCCGGCTGCAATACCTGCATGAGCTCTCCAAAGGTGACAAAGACTTTGAACGTACCATGCTGCAGCAGTTCGTTGCACAGCTGCCGGAAGACCTTAACCGTCTGAAGGATGCCATTACCACAGAAGACATCGCCGCCATACGCAGCACCGCCCATAATATTAAAACTACTATCTCCTTTATCGGCCTGGAAGATCCGCTGTATACCTACCTTGATCCTATGGAACAGCTACAGGCAGATCATTACAACCCACAGCGCACCGCCGGGCAGTTTGATAACCTGAAACAGATCTCCCTGCAGGCGCTGAAAGAGGCAATAGACCTGATAGTTTGATAGTTTAAGGATTTGAAAGTTTGAGGGGGTCCTACAGGGGTATGCCGCCCTCCAGCATTCAAACCCTCAATCGCTTAAACTATCAGGTTTTTGTTTTCAACGACAGTTCAACCCCATTCACCGAAAGCGGGTCCAGATCCCTTGATACAGCACGTAATTTTGAATCAGCAAAGCTAAAAGCAGTTTATCCTATTATTCACTCAATTCAAAATGACAAACATCATGAACATCAAGAAAAGCCTGATCGTAGCCGCCGTTTTTATGAGCGTAAGCGCAATTACTTTTTGCGCAACAGCCCGCTAAACCGGCCAAAGCCACTAAGGAAGCAAAAGCTACCGCAGATACTTCCATGAAAGCTGCACACCACCACCATGTAAAGAAGATGAAAGAAGGCGCTAAAAAAGGTTAATAACATCAGATAGGATTGGATTCAAACAAAAAATACCCTCCCGGGTATTCCGGGAGGGATTTGCTTATGATGCCTGACATCAATTATTTCAAGCCGTCCAGTTTCTTCTTCACTTCTTCTACTTTATCGTTCTGGTTCTTGATGGCGTATATTTTCTGCAGGGCGTATAGGCAGCTTTCGAAAGTCTGCTTGTCTCCTGCTTCCAGGCCGGCGCCTTTAGCTGTAAAGCTGGCATCTGCTTTTTCAAAGTAAGGCAGCGCTGTGTTCATCAGGCCTTCTACTTTGGTTTGCAGTTCTTTTGCTTTAGGAGAGCTCTGCTCCTTGCTGGGCAGTTCGTTCAGCTGTTTGTTGAAACCTACGGCGCGGTTAAAATATAAAAGCACCCAGCTGGAAGTTGGCGGTAGGATCTGTTGCATTCAGTTCAACAGATTTCTTGTAGGCAGCTTCCGCTTTGTTCATCAGCTCTTCGTAGTTATCCGGTTTGGGCAGATCATTACCCTGCTCATCACGGGGATTGGCCATATTGTCTACACGGATGGCATAGTCCAGCTGTGTTTGGAAATCGTTCGGATTTTCCTCAACTTTCTTTTCCAGCATGGTCAGGAGTTCTGCTGTTTTACCCGTTTTGGAGTAATAGATCATCTCCATGTCATTGAAGCGCTTATCTTTCGGGAATACTTTTTTGCCTTCTTCAATGGTTTTCAGCCAGCCGGCGTTATCGCCTTTTTCTTCGTAAGCCTGTGCCAGGATCACGTAGAGGGCGGGTTCGCCTTTGAACTGAAGGTCAGCAGCTTTTTGCAGGTACTGCAGGGCAGCTTCTTTCTGGCCAGCCTGCTGGGCAGCGTATCCCAGGTAGAATGTCATGGAAGTATCGGTAGGCAGTTTACCACCCAGATCTTTGCTGTTGTAGTAATCTGCTACTTCAAATGCGGATTTGAAATTGGTGTATGCAGAATCCCATTTCTGATCATTCAGGTTGGCATAACCGGCATTACCAATGGTGGCATAAAGGTTATACATGCTCTGGTTCATGGTCAGCAGCGCCTCGGGCATTTTGGCGTTTTTGTCCAGCGCGGTTTTGTAGGCCTGGAATGCTTCCTGTGCCAGTGCGGCGCTTTTATCCTTGGTGGCCATGGCTTCCAGCACCTTGCCTTTTACAAACCAGGTTTTGGCATCGTCCTTCGTTTTCTCATGTTGCAGGGCCTCGTCTATGTCTGCCTTTGCTTTAGCAAGATCCTGGTTTTTCAGCGCGTCTTCGGCGCTGTTCACCTTACCTCGTTGCGCTACAGCAGCAAATCCGGCACTGCAAAAAAGAAAAGATACCAATAGTTTTTTCATGAGCTCAATTTTTAGTTGCTGATAACAATATAAATATGGTTTAATTAATAATTAACAATTACCACGACTTCTGTCCAGCCTGACATCAACCGGAGCAGGCATTGTTAACGGTTAATTATTAATTATTCATTATTTCCTTGTTCAGTAGTCCCGGTGGTGTCGGCGGCCTCACCGCTTGTGCTCTCTGAGTCGGCTCCGTTGGCAGTTTCCTCTTCCTCCTGTTCATCCAGTCTGGCTACGGCTGCTATCTCGTCGTTATCATCCAAGCGGATCAGGCGTACACCCTGGGTGGCCCGGCCGGCTTCGCGGATATCTGCTACTGCCATGCGGATGGTTATACCGGATTTACAGGTGATCATCAGGTCATCTTTCTCGGTCACATCCAGAACAGCGATCAAGTTACCTGTTTTCTCCGTAATGTTGATGGTTTTTACCCCTTTTCCCCCCCGGTTGGTGATACGGTACTCTTCTATGCTGGTTCGCTTTCCAAAACCTTTTTCAGATACAACAAGTACGGTTCGGGACTCATCATCCTTATTAACACAAATCATACCAACCACCTCATCATTCGCGTTATCCACCTCGATGCCGCGCACACCGATGGCGCCACGGCCTGTGTCGCGTACGGTATTTTCGGGGAAGCGGATGGCCCTGCCACTCTGGATGGCCATCATTATTTCGCTGTTGCCGTCTGTGAGCCTGGCCTCCAGCAGTTGGTCGCCTTCATTGATCGTGATGGCGTTCACACCGTTCTGTCGGGGGCGGGAGAACTCTTCCAGCAAAGTTTTCTTAATGATACCATTCTTGGTGCAGAGCACAATATAATGGGAATTGATAAAATCTTTATCTCCCAGGTCCTTGATATCGATAATTGCCCGGATCTTATCGTCTGTAGGCAGAGTGATCAGGTTCTGTATAGCGCGGCCCTTGCTCTGTTTTTCGCCTTCGGGGATCTCGTACACCTTCAGCCAGAAACAGCGGCCTTTTTCAGTAAAGAACAGCATGGTGTGGTGCGTGGATGCGACGAAGAGGTGCTCGATATAGTCCTCCTCGCGGGTCTTCCCCCCGATAGCGCCGCGGCCGCCGCGTTTCTGCTGGCGATAATCGTACGCAGAAGTACGTTTGATATAACCCAGGTGGGAAATGGTGATCACCACGTCTTCTTCTGCGATGATATCTTCAATTCGCATTTCGCTGGCCAGATACTGGATCTCGGTCTTGCGCTCGTCACCGAACTTCTTCTTCACTTCCAGCAGCTCATCCTTAATGATCTTGAAGCGCAGGCCTTCATCCGCCAGAACATCTTTCAGGTAAGCGATCAGTTTCATGATCTCATCGTATTCTTCCTTGATCTTATCGCGCTCCATGCCGGTAAGGCGTTGCAGGCGCAGTTCGAGGATGGCTTTGGACTGTATCTCTGTAAGGCCGAATTTCGACATCAGGCCTTCTTTTGCTTCATCCGGCGTACGGGATGCGCGGATCAGCGCAATCACTTCGTCCAGGTGATCAAGGGCGATGAGGTAGCCTTCCAGTATGTGTGCTTTCTCTTCTGCCTTACGGAGGTCGTAGCGGGTTCTGCGAAGTACTACTTCATGGCGGAACTCTACGAATTCAGACAGCAGCTCTTTCAGGTTCAGGATACGGGGTCTGCCTTTTACAAGGGCCACGTTATTGATACCATAAGAGGTTTGCAGCTCAGAGTATTTATACAGCTGGTTCACCACCACGTTGGCAATGGCTTCGCGTTTCAGGTCGATCACCAGGCGCATCCCTTCGCGGTCGCTTTCGTCGCGCACTTCGGAAATGCCTTCAATGATCTTATCGTCTGCCAGCTGGGCTATTTTCTGGTGTAATACTGCCTTATTGATCTGGTAAGGCAGCTCATAGATCACCAGCCTTTCACGTCCGGCTTTAGTGGTTTCTACGTTGATTTTACCGCGCACCACTACCCTTCCGCGGCCGGTTTCAAAACCTTGCTTTACGCCTTCGTAGCCGTAAATGATACCGCCGGTGGGAAAATCAGGGGCTTTTACATGTTTGATCAGGTCTTCTATCGTGATCTCACGGTCGTCGATATATGCCACCAGGCCATCTACCACCTCGCTGAGGTTGTGGGGCATGATGTTGGTGGCCATACCTACCGCGATACCGGAGGCGCCGTTCACCAGGAGGTTAGGTATCCGGGTGGGCAATACCGTAGGCTCTTCCAGGGTATCGTCAAAGTTGAGGGTGAAGTCTACCGTTTCTTTTTCAATATCTTCCAGCATGGCTTCCGCTATACGCTGCATACGCACCTCCGTATAACGCATGGCTGCCGGATCGTCACCATCCACAGAACCGAAGTTACCCTGACCGTCTACCAGGGGATAACGCATGGTCCACGGCTGCACCAGGCGTGCAATGGTGTCATAGATGGCCTTATCGCCGTGGGGATGGAATTTACCCATTACCTCACCCACCACACGGGCCGATTTCTTGTAGGGCTTATTACTGTTATTGCCCAGCTCATTCATTCCGAATAAAACACGGCGGTGCACCGGCTTTAAACCGTCCCGTACATCGGGTAAGGCACGGCCCACAATCACAGACATGGAGTAGTCTATGTACGCCGTTTTCATCTGCTCCTCGATGTTGATCTGGATAATCCTGCCGTCCTGCTGATTTTCCGTATTTTCTGCCATTAGTTATTGGTTTACAGTTTTTTCTGTTAAAAACACAGAAGCGCAAATATACGCTTTTTCAGCCGTTATTCCGAGGCTAAATACCAAAATCAGGAACCTAAACTCCAAATACCGGATGCACATTCCCGGTTGCCGGAATTGCTGTCGTGTCCATTAGGTTTCAATTATTATTCCCTGTTTGTGATTTGGAAATTGGCATTTGGAATTTCAAATTTGTTGTTATATTTAAATATTCCCATATAGAATAAATAAATTATTGGCAAAGTATTTGTTCCTAACGAAATGATAATCAAAGATTCACGGGAAAGAGTCAAATAATTTTGGGACATTTGAATCGGATTTCCGGGAATTTCCGAACATATCTAAGATTACCGCTGTTATTTCCCCTAACTATTAACCAGTTAAATCTAAAGTTGTAAAAGCAAATATGTAAAAACATCCTGTTGTTTGGCGCCGGAAGATCAGCTACCTGCCTGATTGATTATCTGTTGACCAATGCACCGCGACAGAAATGGCATGTGACTGTGGTGGACAGCGACTTAATGTTAATAAAATCCAAGACCGGAAAATCCTATTATGTGACCCCGGTAGCTATTGACATACGTGATCAGCAGGCGCGGCAGACCCTGGTAGAAGAAACAGACCTGGTCATTTCACTGCTTCCTCCCTCCCTGCATATACTGGTGGCTAAAGACTGCCTTCAATACCGCAGGCACCTGCTCACTGCTTCTTATACAGACCCGGATGTAAAAAAGCTGGAAAAAGACATCCGGCAAGCCGGCTTGCTGTTTATGTACGAAATGGGACTGGACCCCGGCATTGACCATATGTCTGCCATGAAGGTGATCCATTCCATCGAAAAGAAGGGCGGGCTGATCTACTCTTTTAAATCTTACTGCGGCGGACTGATCTCCCCTGAAAGCAATGATAATCCCTGGCAATACAAGATCACCTGGAATGCCCGAAATGTTGTACTCGCGGGCCAGTCAGGCGCTACCTACAAGGATAAAGGCAAAGTGAAGGAACTGAACCATGAGCAGCTGTTTGACCAGTCCAAAACCATTGTCATTCCCGGGCTGGGCAAACTGGCCTTTTATCCCAACCGCGACTCATTGACCTACATGTCTTCCTATAACCTGGACAACATTCCCACTTTCATGCGGGCCACCCTGCGTTACCCGGATTTCTGTGAGGGATGGAGCGCCGTTATACGGCTGGGACTTACAGACGACAGCCGTAAGATACAGACGGATAATCTGAGCTATTTTAAGTGGGCTACCCAGCATGTGAAAACAGACAAGCAACTGAGCAATGAAGAGAACGTGGCCCTGTTCCTGGGCGTCAGCAGCAAGTCGAAAGTGATCCGGCAACTGAAATACCTGGGGCTCTTAAACGGCGAAGTGATCAACCAGGGCGAACAAACCAATGCCGCCGTGCTGCAACAGGTGATGGAATCCCGCCTGGGTATGTCGCCCAACGACAAAGACATGATCGTCATGATGCATGAAATAGAGTTTGAAAGACGGAATATCGCCACCCGCATGCATAGTTACATGATCGTACAGGGCGAAGATAACCTGCGTACCGCCATGGCTAAAACCGTTGGCCTGCCCCTGGGCATTACCGCCAAGCTGCTGCTGCAGGAAAAGATCACCCTCACCGGTTTACACATACCCGTCATGCCCGAAGTATACAACCCCGTGCTGAAAGAACTGGAAGAACACGATATAAGATTTGAAGAGAGTTTTGAGTAGAGTTGTTAGCCAACGGCTGCTAGAAGCCGGCAACTAGCAGCTTTATCAGTTCAGCTACTCCTTCAGTAGCGGGTTTCTCTATCAGGTGTAGTCCTTTTATATCTCCAACAAGAGGGATGTTTTTATCAATGACATACTTAGGTACGGTTTCCCCTACGTAATTCAGGAGGCCGGCTGCAGGGTATACGTTAAGGGAGGTGCCTATTACTACAAAGATGTCTGCTTCCAGTACTTCGGCCAGTGCCACCTCTATCATAGGCACCGCCTCTCCGAACCAAACGATATGCGGACGTAACTGCCCACCGTCTGCCGCCAGGTCGCCTAGTTTGATATCTCCATCCGCCGGGTAAATAAGGTGCTCGTCCAATACGCTGCGCATCTTGAATATTTCACCATGCAGGTGGATCACCTTTTCTGATCCGGCGCGTTCATGCAGGTCATCTATGTTCTGGGTGATGATGCGTACATCAAAATGCTCCTGCAACTTAGCCAGGCCGATATGGGCAGCATTTGGCTGCGCCGTTCTGGCATCCCTGCGGCGCATGTTATAAAACTCCAGCACCAGGCCGGGGTTCTTCTGCCAACCCTGCGGAGACGCCACTTCATAAATATCATGTTCTTCCCAAAGGCCATTACTATCCCTGAAGGTCTTTAATCCGCTTTCAGCGCTGATGCCCGCACCTGAAAGAACAACTAAACGAGGTTTCATACGGTTGATGTTTTAGTCTATGGTCGATAATCCATAGCCTGTTCCGCCAATCAAGTTACCACAAAAAACACAACTGGACACTTAACGTGCTATGGACGATGGACTATCGGCTATCGACTTTTCTTTTATATTTGTCAAAAAATTGTTTACAGAAAACTAATATCCTTTTGCGTACATCCCGATATCTCAGCTACTGCCTGACACTGCTGATTCCCATGCTTGCCAGCGCACAAACAGACAGCAGCCGCGTAAACAGTGACAGCCTGCAACTGAGTTCTACAGACACCACACATGCCCCAACGGACAGCATGATCAGATACCGTATTAATGGTACTTACCTGAAAAGTATTTTCGAAGACCTGGGTTATACGGTGAGCCGTCCGGCGCACTGGCATAAAAAAGATTTTACACGCCTGGGAATTGTATTTGGGGTTACCGGGGGCTTAATGCTGGCTGACTATGAGATCAAACGGGCCTTTCAGCTGAATCAGACTAAATTCCTGAACAGTGTTGCGCATGAGATAGAACCTTTCGGCAATGCTTACTCCCCTTACCTGATACTGGGCATGTACGCTGTTGGGGTGGTAACAAAGAACCGCAACCTGGAACATGCTTCGCTGATGACCACCAAATCCCTGCTCATTTCTACCCTGCTCTATACTACCGCTAAAGTGATCATTCGAAGGGAAAGGCCTTCCTTTACCGATAACACCGCCAATTATGATCCGCCCTTTACGGCAGACCGTAAGCATACCTCCTTTCCATCCGGACATATGCTTACGGTTACTACGGTGGCCACTGCCCTTTCAGAAATTTATGGGGAAGACCATCCCTGGGTGCCCTGGGTTGCATACAGCGTTGCCGGGCTTACAGGCCTGTCAAGGCTATATCATAACCGCCACTGGTCAAGCGACGTCTGGATCGGCGCATCCCTTGGCTATTTTGTTACCAAGACGGTTTTCAAGCACCAGCGTCAGCGCTCAAAAAGGGGTACCTATAATCTACCGGCGGTACCATAGTTTCTTTGATGGTCCTTGCATTTAACCAGCGATAGAGGTTCAGCATGGAGCCGGCCTTGTCGTTGGTACCGGAAGCCCTGGCGCCGCCAAAAGGCTGCTGGCCTACTACTGCACCGGTCGGTTTATCGTTGATGTAAAAATTGCCTGCACTGTTTACCAGTTTCCGGGTAGCCAGTTCAATAGCGTAACGGTCCTGGGAAAGGATAGAACCGGTAAGTGCATAATCGGAAGTACTGTCTACCAGTTCCAGGATCTCTTCAAATTTCTCCGCATCGTATACGAAGATGGTCAGCACCGGGCCGAAGATCTCTTCACACATACTCCGGTACTTAGCGTCTGTGGTAACGATCACGGTAGGTTCAACAAAGTAACCCTCTGTTTTACTGTAACCGCCACCGGCAATGATCTTTGTGCTATGGTCCTTTTTAGCCTGGTCTATATACGCAGCGATCTTGTCGAATGAACGCTCATCGATCACCGCGTTGACGAAGTTGCCAAAATCCTCTACAGTACCCATTTTCATCGTACCCAATGTAGCCGTCAGTTTAGACAGTACCTCTTCTGCCAGGTTGGAAGGCAGGTAGGCACGGGAAGCTGCGGAACATTTTTGCCCCTGGTATTCAAATGCACCACGGGCCAGGGCAGTCACCACAACATCTACCTGGGCAGATGGGTGTGCTACCACAAAGTCTTTACCACCGGTTTCACCAACAATGCGCGGGTAAGACCTGTATTTGCTGATGTTAGTACCAATGGTCTTCCACATCTGCTGGAACACCCCGGTAGAACCGGTGAAGTGGATACCGGCAAAATCGCGGTGCGCAAAACAAACATCGCCTAATACGGGGCCATCTGCATATACCAGGTTGATTACGCCGTCAGGCAGACCTGCTTCTAGCAGGATCTTCATAAACATACTGGCGGAATACACCTGCGTATTGGCAGGTTTCCATACCACTACGTTGCCGCACATGGCAGGCGCCGTAGGCAGGTTGCCACCAATGGCGGTGAAGTTGAAAGGCGTTACTGCCAGTACAAAACCTTCCAGGGGGCGGTATTCCGTTCTGTTATGGATGCCGGCGGGGCTGTAAGGCTGTTGTTTATAGATATCGCTCAGGTAATGCACGTTAAACCGCAGGAAGTCTATCAGCTCACAGGCGCTGTCTATTTCGGCCTGGTAGGCGTTCTTGCTCTGGCCCAGCATGGTAGCCGCGTTCATGTGGTAGCGGTACTTGGTGGCAATGAGCTCGGCTGCACGCAGGAAAATGGCGGCACGCTGTTCCCAGGGGGTGGCGGCCCATTGCGCCTGAGCTGCCAGCGCCGCATCAATGGCTGATTTTACATGGCTGTCATCTCCCATGTGGAAATGCCCCAGCTTGTGTTTTATTTCGTGCGGGGGATGGATATCTACCGTTTTACCGGTACGTACCTCTTTACCGCCAATGTACATGGGAATATCTGCAGTTTCGGATTTGAAAGCAGCCAGTTGTTTTTTTAATGCTGCCCTTTCGGGAGAGCCTGGCGCGTAGCTGTATACCGGCTCGTTCTGGGGTGCTGCAAATTGAAAATAAGCGTTATGCATCCTCAAGTAAGTTTTGGTTTACGATTTTGTTGTTGGAGCGTTCGGAGTCTATAGTCCATGATCCGTAGTCCATAGTAAACCCGGATCGACCGGAGCTGCTATGGACTACAGACCATTAACCATGGACTGTGTACTATGCTTCTTCCTTCGCCATCATCAAATAGGCCTTTATAAAGCCGCCCAGTTCACCATCCATTACGGGTTGTACGTTGCCCACCTCAAAATCTGTGCGGTGGTCTTTGATCATCTTGTAGGGATGGAATACATAAGAGCGGATCTGGGAGCCCCATTCAATCTTGCGTTTGTTGGCGTTGGCCGCATTCTTCAGTTCTTCGCGTTTGCGTATCTCTTCTTCGTACAGGCGGGATTTTAACATGGTGAGGGCCTTTTCGCGGTTCTCCCCTTGTGTCCGGGCCTGCTGGCATTCGATGATGATGCCGGAAGGGATATGCTTTAAACGTACGGCGGTTTCCACCTTGTTTACGTTTTGTCCGCCCTTGCCACCGGAACGGTAGAATTCCCATTCCAGATCGGCCGGGTTGACCGCAATTTCGATGGTGTCGTCTACCAGCGGGTAAACAAATACGGAGGCGAAAGACGGTATGACGCCGCGCATTGGCATCAAAAGGCGAGATACGCACCAGGCGGTGCACACCGCTCTCTGCCTTAAGCAGTCCATAGGCAAATTCGCCGTCAAACTCCAGCGTAGCAGATTTAATACCTGCGCCGTCGCCGTACTGTACATCAATTTCTGATACTTTCCAGCCCTGCTTTTCGCCGTACATGCGATACATACGCAGCAGCATTTCTGCCCAATCCTGGCTTTCGGTGCCACCGGCGCCGGAATTGATGGTCAATACTGCCGGCATTTCGTCTTCCGGCTGGTTCAGGGTGGATTTAAATTCCAGCTCATCCAGGGCGTTCAGCGCTTTTTCATACGCTTCCTGCACTTCCTGTTCAGAGGCTTCGCCTTCTTTCTGGAAATCGTTTAACACTGCGCTGTCCTCAATAGCGGTTTGCACCTGCTCGTAGAGGTCTACCCAGAATTTGTTAACCTTGATCTCTTTCAGAATGGAAGTTGCCCGGGCATTATCGTCCCAAAAACCGGGCGCAAGGGTAAGCTGTTTGTCATTTTCCATTTTGGCTATGCGGTCAGGGACGTTAAAGAAAACCTCCCAGGACGTGGAGACGGTCCCTCATAGCTTTAAGTTGCTCTGCTGTCATAGGGCGCAAATGTATGGAAAAAAGTCGATAGTCCATAGCCGGTAGTCCTTCTCCATTCCCCCTTACTTACTGATCCCGGCATGCAGTGGACCATGGGCCATTGCGCATGGACGCTTTAGCATAATATTTGCAGTTTTTTAACAGTACTGTCCAAACCTAACTATTGCCATGATTACCGATGAGACGCTCCATTACAAAAACCAGTCGGTCTTCCACGTCATCGGGTTTGTGCTGGTAATCGCAGTAAATATCATGGCGGTATGGCTGCCTATCAACGGGCAGCAAACCGGAATGGTTGCTGATAAATATCCTAATCTGCTGGTGCCTGCGGGCTTTACTTTCAGCATTATCTGGACATTGATTTACCTGGCCCTGCTGACCTTTACTATTTACCAACTCTGGCTGGCATTCTGGGGAAAACATCCTCAGGAACTGAGCAGGTTGATGACCCGCATGCGATATTGGTGGATGATCAGCTGCGTAGCCAATGCCTGCTGGCTTTTTGCCTGGCATTATGAACTTGTACCACTGTCCGTGTTCATTATGCTGCTGTTGCTGATCTCCCTCATCGCCATCCGGCACAATTTCTCCATCGGCAATCCTGCGGCGCCGCTGCGCGAAAAATTGTTCGTACACTTTCCCTTCAGCCTGTACCTGGGCTGGATCAGCATTGCCACTGTTGTTAATATCACCGCCCTGATGGTATATTGGGGATGGAATGGACAGGGCGTTTCGCAGGTGGTATGGGCGGTTCTGATGATCGGCCTCAGCGCCGGCGTATCGGCGTACATGATCCTGCAGCATCACAGCATCACCTACGGACTGGTAAACGCCTGGGCCTTTTACGGCATCATCATGAAACGAAAACAGACGGATGTAATCTCCGAGCACCTGGTCATACAAGCGGCCATCATTGCTATCGGGCTCATCGCCGTGGCTATTTCCTGGAAGCTGTACCGGGTGCGGCGCCCAGATGTATAATTTACGGTTTTACATGTATGGTTTCCGTATTAGCTTAATCTTATCTGGCAAATCTGGATTGTATCGATTATTTTTGGTCAGCATAAATACACAAGCTATATGTTCCCATCGACGAATCCTACCACCACGAAAGCCTGGCAGCAACTGCAACAGCATGCCGCCGGCATGAAGCAGGTACATATGCGCAAGCTCTTTGCCGAAGATGCGCAACGTTTCGAGCAATTTTCCCTGCGTTTTGAAGATATACTGTTCGACTACTCCAAGAATCTGATAACAAAGGAAACGATCGGACTGCTGCTGGACCTTGCACGCGAATGCCAGGTGGAAGCAGGCAGGGAGGCCATGTTCGGGGCGGAAAAGATCAATGCTACCGAGAACAGGGCCGTGCTGCATACTGCCCTGCGCAATGTGAGCAACGAACCGGTGGTGCTGGATGGAAAGAATGTAATGGAAGATGTGAATGCCGTACTGCAGAAGATGGAACAATACTGCAAACAGATCCATACCGGCGAGCTGAAAGGATATACCGGCAAGCCTATACGTTATATCGTTAACATCGGTATCGGCGGCTCCGATCTTGGCCCCGTAATGGTAACGGAAGCCCTCCGTCCCTACTGGGTAAAAGGCATGCAGCCTTACTTTGTTTCCAATGTGGATGGCACCCACATTGCTGAGACCCTGAAGAAAGTAACACCGGATGAAACGTTGTTCCTGATAGCTTCCAAGACCTTTACCACCCAGGAGACCATGACTAATGCGCTTACGGCCAGACAGTGGTTCCTGGAGCATGCCAAAGACGAGGCGCATATTGCCCTGCACTTTGCAGCGCTTTCTACCAATGAGAAAGCAGTAACGGCATTTGGCATCAACCCGAAGAACATGTTTGAGTTTTGGGACTGGGTAGGCGGCCGCTACTCGCTGTGGTCTGCCATCGGCCTGAGCATTGCCCTTACCATCGGCTTTGACAACTTCAAACAATTGTTAGAAGGTGCACATGCGGTTGATAAACACTTCAGGGAAACGCCGCTGGAAAAGAATATACCGGTTATTATGGCACTGGTTGGCCTGTGGTACGGTAATTTCTTTGATGCACATACAGAAGCCATTCTGCCATATGATCAATACATGCACCGCTTTGCCGCTTATTTCCAGCAGGGAAATATGGAAAGCAATGGTAAATATGTAGACCGTAACGGACAGCCGGTCAGCTACCAGACTGGTCCGATCGTATGGGGCGAGCCTGGTACCAACGGACAGCACGCCTTCTACCAGCTGATCCACCAGGGCACCAAACTGATCCCCTGTGATTTTATTGCACCTGCCATCAGCCACAATCCTACCAGCGATCATCATGTAAAACTGCTCTCTAACTTCTTCGCACAAACGGAGGCGCTGATGAACGGCAAAACAGCGGAAGAGGTAAAGGCCGAACTCGAAAAGTCAGGGCTGACTGCTGATGAAATAGCAAAATTAACGCCGTATAAAGTATTTACCGGCAACCGCCCTACCAACTCTTTCCTGGTAAAAGAGATCACACCCCGTTCACTGGGCTCACTGACAGCCCTGTACGAACACAAGATATTTGTGCAGGGAGTGATCTGGAATATATACACGTTTGACCAGTGGGGTGTGGAGTTAGGTAAACAGCTGGCCAATAAGATATTACCCGAGCTGCAAAACGCAGATAAAGTGACAGGGCATGATGCGAGCACGAATGGATTGATCAATGAGTGGAAGAAGATGAAAGAGTAAGGTTACAGAGGAGCAGCCAAGCTTAATGTGCGCGGGGCGACGAAGCAATCCTTTAAATAACAAATGGTAATAACGTTTATTGGTTACCGTTTGACATTTAAAGGATTGCTTTGTCGCCCCGCACGCTTTTTCTACACGGCTCCTCAAAGAAAACTCGTTTACTGGTTAAAAAGATTGCTTCGTCGCGGCTCCCCGCAATGACGGGGATGAAGACCCCTATAAAAACAAAAAACCCCCGGAAAAATCCGGAGGTCCTATCCGTGAAAAAAAACGTAAAAATCTTACCATTTGTCTACATCATCGCTGTGAGATGCGGCGGCTGCAGCGGGCGTTGTAACAGCAGCTTCTACTACCGGCGTGCTTTCAGCGGCAGCGCTGTCTACTACTACCTCGTTGTCATCCTCTCCGTCTTCTCTCACATAATCGTGGTTGTAAGCATCAAAGTCGAAATCGGGCATCAACTCGGTCTTTACGTAGTTGATGGTTTCTGTCAATGCGTTCAGGAATTTGTTAAAGTCTTCCTTGTACAGGAATACTTTATGCCTGTCGTAACCGTTGTCATTGAAACGCTTCTTACTTTCTGTGATCGTCAGAAAGTAGTCGTTCCCCCGAGTGGTCTTTACATCAAAGAAGTACGTTCTTCTTTTACCCGCTTTCAATCGTTTAGAAAAGATGCTGTCGTTGTTTCTTTCCTGTTGATTGTTGTTTTCGTACGCCACAGTTGATAGATTTAAGTGTTAACGAATCAATCCTGTTATTCAATAAGCAACAAATATACTATTGTTTTACAAATATCAAAATAATTTTAAATGATTTTATCAACAGATGGAAAACTCTGGGCGATAAGGGGTTACCGGTATATATAAAAAAATGAGTACTATTCACTTACAGATTCTTCTTCTCCCGATTGCTGGCGTGTATACAGCTCTGCATAATATCCGTTCAATGACATTAATTCTTCATGCGTACCCGTTTCCACGATCCTGCCATCATCCAGCACAATGATCTTGTCAAATTCAAACAGTGCAAATATGCGGTGCGTAATAATAATAGCCGTCTTATCCTTCAGATAGGCGTACAGGTTACCGATAATCTCTTTTTCAGTACGGGCGTCTACGGCAGACAGGCAATCGTCGAACACCAAAATGTTCGGATCCATGATCAGCGCCCTGGCAATGGAGATACGCTGTTTCTGGCCACCGCTCAAAGTTACTCCCCGCTCCCCTATTACTGTGTCAAAACCTTCCCGGAAACCAAGGATGTCTTTTTCCACAGAAGCCTGGCGGGCAGCCTTCTGCACCATTTCACGGGTGGCGGCAGGCGCTCCGAAACTGATATTATTGGCAACATTATCTGAGAACAGGAATACATCCTGCGGTACATAGCTGATCTGGCTGCGAAGGTTTTCCAGCTTCAGTTCGCGGATATTGTGCCCATCCAGCAATACCCTTCCCTCCTGCGGGTCGTACATGCGCAATAGTAGCTGCGCCAGCGTGGATTTCCCGGAACCGGTACGGCCTATCACCGCCACTTTCTGCCCCGGCCTGATACTCAGATTAAAATCCTTAATGGCCTGTATACCTGTATGCGGGTAGGTAAAAGACACGTGCTCAAAACGGATATCCCCCTGCAGGCTGATTTCCCTGGCATCTGCACTGTCCCTGATCTCCGGCCTGGTTTGCAGGAATTCATTCAGGCGCTGCTGTGAGGCCGCCGCACGCTGGATCATGGAAGCCACCCATCCAATAGAAAAGAAGGGAAAGATGAGCATGTTCACATAGATCACGAACTCANCCAGGTTGCCCACGGTGATATTTCCGCGGATTACCTGCCAGCCGCCAATAAAAATGGTAAGGATCACACTGAGCCCGATCATGAGCGACATGGCGGGCTGAGTACAGGGCGTCTGTTTTTGCCAGGCTGACAGTGCTGCGCTTGTATTCTTCGCTGGCCTGTTCAAAATGCCGGGTGGTAGATTCTTCCTGTACGTAGGACTTAATCACCCGGATACCGGAGTAGGATTCCTGGGCAATGGAGGTCAGGTTGGAAAGCTGGGCCTGGATCCGCTCGCTTTTGCGATGTATGATGTGATTTACATAATAAATGGTGAGCGCAAGCAAGGGCAGCGGCGACAATGTATATAAGGTAAGGGTAAGATTCACCTTCACCATCAGGTAAATAATGATGACCATCATGATAACGGTACGGGCGGCGTACATGATGGCAGGTCCTACGTACATCCGTACGCGTGACACGTCTTCCGTGATCCGGCTCATCAGGTCGCCGGTACGGTGCATTTTAAAGAAATTAAGGTCCAGAATCTGGTAATGCTGATAAATATCGTTCTTAAGGTCGTATTCTATATGGCGGCTCATCACGATAAGTGTTTGCCGCTGCAGGAACATAAAAAAGCCACTGAGCAGGGCGGAAAGCAGGATGGTGATGCCGTAAAAGGCCAGTACACGGGAGAAATCCGCACGGAAAATACCTTTGATACCGGTATCCCCGATGATACGGTAGTTGTCTAAGTTCTGGGCCAGCAGGTCAAAGATCTGCCTTACCATAACAGGCTGGAATACACTGAATACAATGGAGATCGACGTAAATAACAGCCCCAGTGTAAAAAGCCATTTATATTTTACAAAATATATATTAAGCGCTGCGAGATGCCTCAATGGATTACAGGTTTAATTACATGTATAATTACAGCAGCAAAGGTAGGGAAAAAAGAGCGGGGCGATGATGCGATCTCCCGAAAGATGATGCCGGAAGATTACCCCATAGCCCCGCACTGTGAATAGCTTATTGTGCCACGCCCCTGATTAAGTCATGGGAGACTTAAGGCCGGGGTACTTGCGGCAATAAGCCACTACAACGTCTTTAAGGTCTCAATGATCTTCTGCTCCGTTTCTTCCTTCGTCACATTCTCCTTCACAAATTTCCGGCCGGTGATGTTCTCGAACAGCTCGATATAGCGTTCGCTCACGCTGTTGACGAACTCGTCGGTCATCTCGGGTACCTGCTGGCCGTCTTTACCCTGGAAACCATTTTCCATCAGCCATTCCCGTACGAACTCCTTGCTCAGCTGGCGTTGTTGTTTGCCGGCGCGCTGGTTCTCTTCATACCCTTCGGCGTAGAAGTAGCGGGAAGAATCCGGGGTATGCACTTCGTCTATCACGTAGATGGTATCTCCGATCTTGCCAAATTCATACTTGGTATCTACCAGTATCAGTCCGCGTTCTGCGGCCAGTTGCTTGCCACGTTCAAACAGCGCCAGGGTATATTTTTCCAGCCTGCTGTAATCCGCTTCGCTTACCAGGCCTTGTTTGATGATCTCTTCCCGGCTGATATCCTCATCATGGCCTTCATGCGCTTTGGTAGTTGGCGTAATGATAGGAGAAGGGAAAAAGTCGTTCTCTTTCATGCCTTCGGGCAGCGGTACACCGCAAAGTTCCCGTTTACCACTCTTGTAAGTTCTCCAGGCATGGCCGGTAAGGTTGCCACGTACTACCATTTCCACGGGGAAGGTTTCACATTTCACCCCTATGGTTACATTTGGTAAGGGTACAGACTTTACCCAGTTAGGCACAATGTCCTTCGTAGCTTCCAGCATAATAGCAGCCACCTGGTTCAGTACCTGCCCCTTGTAAGGGATGGGTCTCGGCAGCACCACATCAAATGCTGAGATACGGTCGCTTACCAGCATTACCATCCACTTATCATCGATGGTGTACACGTCGCGTACTTTCCCCTTATAAAAGGCGGTTTGTCCCGGAAATTTGAAATCGGATGTCAACATCAGTTAGAAAAATTATGAATTAAGTAAAATAAGTTGTAAATCGTTAATCGTCAATTAATAGCCCTTAGCTGATTATAGTGGAGACCCCTCCAGGATCATTTATTAATGACTGACAGCTAATAACTAATGACTGCGATGAAGCGCAAAAATAACGCAGGAACCTATATTATTATGGAATGGGGATTACTTTTTCACTTGAAGCCCTAAAAAAAATTTTTACGCATGATATATTACATACAAAAATATATGATTACAAGTCACTTACCTCCATAAACGGCAGGTTTTCATATGGCATAAATAAATAAAAAATGAAAAAAAAGTATATAAATTATTCTTATTCATTAAATATTTGTAATTTGAGACGTGAATTTGTATTCAACCGGATGATGCGAAGGCAGACATTATTGGTATGGGCGGGTATGGTCGCTGCAGGCTGCGCTCAAGGACAGGCGGGCAATAACGCCCACATGGACTTTGAAAAATATGAGCCGGTTTCCACCTTAAAGGTGCCGGAACATCCGCTCAGCAGAGCCAGGTACCCGTTTATAGATGTTCACAACCACCAATGGGGCATGAGCTCCCAGGACCTGTCCTCGCTGACAAAAGAAATGGATCAACTGCACATGCAGGTGATGGTCAATCTGAGCGGCGGCAACGGCAGCTCGCTCAAAAAGATGACCGACAATATTAAGGCCCATGCACCCAAACGCTTCATTGTGTTTGCCAATATTGACTTCAAAGGCATCGGGAGCAATGGCTGGACCGAAAAAGCCGTACAGCAGCTGGAAGAGGATGTGAAGAATGGCGCCGGCGGATTGAAGATCTTTAAGAACCTTGGGCTGAGCGTTAAGGATAATACCGGTAAACGGGTAGCTATAGATGACCCACGGCTGGACGCTATATGGGACAAATGCGGTGCGCTCGGCATACCCGTACTGATCCATGCAGCAGACCCCGCTCCTTTCTGGGACGCTATGGATGAGCATAATGAAAGGTGGCTGGAGCTGGCTACACATCCCGGCAGACAGCGCGGTGCAGATAACCCCGCGCCCTGGGAACAGATCATTGAAGAACAGCACAGGATGTTTAAAAAACATCCGCGCACAACTTATATAAATGCACATTTTGGCTGGTATGCAAATGACCTGTCCAAACTGAGCTCGTTGATGGAGGAGATACCGAACATGTATGTAGAATTCGGGGCTATCATAGCAGAACTGGGAAGACAACCCAAAATGGCCCGTCAGTTCTTCGAAAAATACCAGGACCGCATCCTGTTCGGGAAAGATTCATGGGTGCCCTCGGAATATGCCACGTATTTCCGGGTGCTCGAAACAGGGGACGAATATTTTCCATACCACAAGAAATACCATGCCTTTTGGCGGTTGTACGGGATGGAGTTGCCAGATGGGATCTTAAAAAAGATATACTATAAGAATGCGTTGAGGATCATACCGGGGATTGATAAAAGCGCTTTCCCGGAATAGCAACAGCACGGTATCAGAGAAAACGCACTTTAATTGATTGTTTATGTATGTATAACAAATCCTTTATCAATAAAACAAACGACCTATGAAGAAGCAATTTTCAGGAGCAGCCGTTTTATTTATTATGACGCTTTGCTGCTCCCTACAATTGAAGGCGTCTAATGATACCGTTTATTACAAGAACGGTGCGATTCGTTTTATTATCAACAAGGCTGAAAACGGAACCAACACCTTCCTGCAACTGAACGGTGAAGGCGGCGAAAACCTGTTGAAACCCGGCCGGTGGTCTTATACCTACTTCGATTCAAAGCAGGTACAACATGGCTACACCATCCAGGACAACATCGTTGCCGACGCTTACTACATCCGTTCACGCAACAGCAAGCCTGACACTGTGTTCAGTGTAGTAACCTACACTTCTGCACAGAGACAGCAACTGGCGGATGCTACCGCTTCCCTGTACGCTAACCTGAAGTATCCCTTCAAAGCGAAAGAGAACGGTATCACCGGTACGGTGTATGTATCCTTTATCGTTGACACCAAAGGTAAGATCAGCGAACTGCAGGCCCTGACCAAACTGGGTTACGGACTGGAAGAAGCCGCACTCGATGCAGCTGCTCAGCTGAAATTCTCCCCGGTAGAGTACGAAGGCCGCGTTGTAAACGTGTACTATGAGCTGCCTGTGAAGTTCCTTTTACAGCAACAGTAATCGGTTAACATCAGGCGCTTGGCCAAACAAACAGGTAAGTAAGGCATTGCGGTTTTTCACTAAGTAAGGGACAATCATATTATTATAGCGAGGCAACCTATTTGTGAAAGCGAGGCATGAAAGGAATGTAGATACGGTCAAACCGCATTGCCTTTAACCTTTTTTACGCTGAAGGCTGAAAGCTAAACGCTGAACGCTATCAGCGTGTTAAGCGTTACGCATTGAGCGTTCAACGTGCAACGTTAAGTATCCAAAGACATTAAACGGGTGGTTTTACCGGCAGCATATTGCCGGAGCAGGTTTAGAATGTATTCATTTTCGGGATAAGGGGTAAGCCATTCTTTCAGTTGATGGCTGCCTGTAACGGCAATGTCCCGGGGAACGTATCCCATGCCGTAGAACCGCCCTTTTTCCATAAGGATACAACTTTGCTCATCTGCATCCCTTCCGTGATCCAGGATCACAAAAGAGGGCTGTTGTTCCTGCAACCAAACCACTGCTTCCTGTACCCGTTGATTATACAGGTCAGGGGCTTCCTTCTTTTCGCATGCACCATGGCAGGTATGTTCCTGCAGCGGGATACATGGCCCGTTACCTTTCTGTAAAAAACACAGGCGCGGACACAGCTCAAAACGCCTGATCAGGTTACGCAGCAGCTGGTGCCCTTCTACCAGCAGCTTAAACACATGCATCGGCGTGGTGTACTTTCTTTTCTTCTCTATTGCCAGGCGCAGATACCCCTCCTGGTCTTCAAAACAATAAAACCCATAACTGAACTCCACATGTTTCTGGGCGTAGTTATATATGGGCCATAGCCGTTTTATCTCCACAGACTCCAGTATATTGGCCATCAACTCTGTAGCCGTTACTTCGTAGGAAATGCTATAAATATTACGCAGGAACTCCTGCCGTTTAGGCCCGGCATTATTACCGGTAAAATGGCTGTTCACCCGTTTACGCAGGTTACGGGCCTTGCCTACATATACCACCTTTCCCTTCTGGTCATGAAAATAATATACGCCCGGAGTGCCTGGCAACTGGATCACCTGCTCCGGTGGTAAATTAGGCGGCAGAAACTGCTCCTTGGAACCGACCTTCAGGGCGTTTGCAATGGCGTCTTTCGTATCGCGCTGTAATAGCAAGGCANACAGGNGATAGNAGTTGCGGCGGCGTCCCCCGCCGCCCGGTGACGTTGCTGCACCGGTATCTCCAGCGAGCGGCAAAGATTACCCAGGCTGTAAGATGGCAGTCCGGGTACGATCTTACGTCCCAGCCTTACCGTACACAGCTTCTTACACCGCATCTCATAACCGCAGGCAGCCAGGTGATACTGAAGAAAAGAGTAGTCAAAATTGACATTATGCGCAACGAAGATCTTATCATGCAACAGCCGGTAGATCTCCGGAGCTACCGACCCGAAATCCGGCGCTGTTGCTACCATTTCATCCGTAATGCCGGTGAGCGACTGAATATAATACGGGATAGACCTGCCGGGATTCACCAGTGTATGGTACTCCTCTACCACTTCTGCACCATCATACACAAATATGGCAACCTCAGTAATGGCATTGGCACTGGCATGTCCGCCGGTAGTCTCGATATCAACGATGGCATACATTCGGAAATGAAATTACTTATGAAAATCCAAATACCAAATTCCAAAATCCAAAACTCAGGTTTTACGCTACCCAATGGAGTTACACGCTTTTTCCACTTTGGAATCTGGTATTTGGAATTTGGTATGTGGGATTTGATAAGTAAATTCATTAAAAAGTAATTGTATGGCAACCAATAAATGGATTATCGACCCTGCACACAGCACTATTGGTTTTAAGGTGAAACATCTTATGATCACCAATGTTTCCGGCCACTTCGGGAAGTTTGACCTGCAGGTGGAAACTGAAGGCGAAGATTTTACCACAGCCAAAGGTGTTTTCACGGCAGATACCGCCAGCGTCTATACAGGTAATGACGAGCGAGACCGCCACCTGCGCTCTCCTGATTTCTTTGATGATCATGCCTTTCCCAGGATCCGGTTTGTGCCAAAACAATATGAATCGGTAGATAATGATGGCTCCTACAATGTAACAGGCGACCTTACCATTCGCAATACTACCAGGTCTGTCACCTTCGGTGTGGAATTCGGCGGCGTCATCAAGGATCCCTGGGGCAATACCCGTGCAGGATTCACCGTCAACGGCAAGATCAACCGTAAAGATTTTGGTCTCAATTGGAGCGCCCTCACTGAAGCCGGGGGTCTGGTGGTGGCGGAGGATGTAAGGGTGAGTTGTGAGATTGAACTGGTCAAACAGTAATTAATTAATAATGAATAATTAATAATTAAGGGCGGGGCCAGAGAGATACTGGTGGCTTTAATTATTAACTATTCATTATTAATAAGCGGAAACTTTACTAATTATTCATTATTCATTTATTTGCCGAGTGCCTCCGGCCGGTTGCTATTGTTCATCTGCTTTTTCTGTGTCTCCTGGATGGCTCTGGCAGAGTCAAGGTGTCCCCTCAGAATGGGTAAGGTGCGGGCAGCAAAGGCCTTCAGATCCGGGTCTTTCAGGTTGTTGGCGGCCTTTTCAAACATGTCTACGTCTTCCTTGTGGTCGTTAACCATCATGTCGATATAAGCCTGGTCAAATTCACCGCGTTTCTTCTTCTTCAGGTCGTCTATATGTTGTTTATGCTCAGCACCTACGCTGTCAGGAAGGGTAATATTTTTAGTGACTGCCAGCGATTTCAGCTCGTCATTGGCTTTAGAGTGATCGCGCACCATCATGTTGCCGAAGTCTTTTACGCGGGTACCAGCTGCCTGCTGTTGTGCAATATCGCCCAGCTGTACTTCCATTAATCCGCCACTGGCTGCTTTCACAGCAAAATCTGCTGACTCATCATCCACCGCAGCGGTGGTGTCGTTAACATCCTGAGCGCTGTCTACAGCATCCCGTGTACCGGCGCCACTGCCACAGGCCTGGAGTGTCCACGCCGTGAGTGCTACCAGGCACAGCCTGCCTGCTGTATTTACGAAACTTGCCATTGGTAATTTCATAACCGTTGTTTGTTTTGGTCCTGTAATAATGTTTACAGCAGATGTAGAACAAAAAGGGTACCGGGAGCATGTTTCACCTTTATTTGTATTTTAGGCATGGAAAAAATTCCACTTTATGAAACACCCTTTATGGCTATTTTGCATCATAATGAACCTGTCAGCATTCGCACAGACACCCACAGCATCCTCTACCATTCATTTATGGCCGGGAAGCGTTCCCGGAGAAACGGCGCCTAAACACCCCGCAGTACAAACGCCCGATAGCAGCCGGGGCGTTACGCGCCTGAGCGATGTAACGGATCCTATCCTCAGTGTATATACGCCAAAGGCCGGTGTTGCTAACCTGCATACCGGTATCGTGGTATGCCCGGGCGGCGGTTATAATATCCTGGCCATTAACCTGGAAGGTGAAGAAATAGCGCAATGGCTCTGCAGCCTGGGTTATACAGCCTTTGTGCTGCAATACCGCGTGCCTAAGAAAGAGGCAGGCGCCCTGCAGGACGTACAACGGGCCATACGGCTGGTACGCCAGCGGGCTGCGCAATGGCAGCTGCAGCCGGAACGCACAGGGGTAATGGGCTTTTCTGCCGGCGGCAGCCTGAGCGCGAGAGTAAGCACGCTATACGATCAAAACACCTATCCACCGGTAGATGACGCGGATAAGCTGTCCTGCAAACCTGCTTTTGCCGTACTGATCTATCCTGCCTACCTGGACCAGGGGCCCTCACGCAGTCTCACTCCTGAACTGAAGGTGAATGCCCAAACGCCGCCTATGTTCCTGTTTGCCACAGCAGATGATCCCTATGGCAACAGTGCATTGGTAATGGCGGGCNCCCTTAGGGACGCTAAAGTACCGGTAGAGCTGCATTTTTACGCCCAGGGCGGACATGGATATGGGCTCCGGTCCGGTAATGCTGCCGCAGAAGCCTGGCCGGGACTACTCGAAAAATGGCTGAAAAAACATTAAGCGCATAAAACATATGTCATGGAAATAATACCTTTAGGAAGGACTGAATTCGGCAGCCCGGCCAATTCAGGCAATTCCCTCAGCCGGGAAGAAGCGGAAGCCCTGTTACAGGATTGGGTGAAAAATGAAAGGCTGCAGCTGCACATGCGGCAGGTGGCCCGGCTCATGGGCCGCTGGGCAGCAGAGAAAGAAGGTCTGGACGCTGCCGCACAGTGGCGATGGGAGCTGGCAGGACTGCTCCACGATGCCGACTGGGACCTCTGGCCCGAACAGCATTGCCACAAGATCATTAAAGAGCTGGAAGCACGCGCCGTTTGCCCCGAAGTGATCCGCGCCATTGCCTCCCATGGCCCCCGGTATTTCGGGGTGGAACCCGTCAGCAAGATGGATAAGATGCTCTATGCCTTTGATGAGCTATCGGGCCTGATACACGCCTACTCTCTTATGCGGCCGGGTGGCTATGATGGCATGGACCTCAAGGGCGTTAAAAAAAGGCTGAAGGAAAAATCCTTTGCAGCCAACGTATCCCGCGAGGATATCCAGGATGCCTGCCAGCGGGCGGCCATTCAGCAGGATGAGCTGATCAACTTCATCATCGCCAACCAGTTGCAGGGCTGATACTTTTTTAACAAATACGCCAGAAGCATACCGAAAGCATAGAGCGCGCAAAGAGAGCGCTGCTAAAAATACTATCGAAACCGCCAAAGAGCCGTTTGCCTGCTGGCCATAACCAGGGCAAACGGCTTTTTTAATCAGTAAGACAAGGACCAGTGCCAGCGCTTTATCTGATCAGGCGTTCCAACTGTCTCCAGTCATAGTAATGAAAGGTATGGTCCGTACTCATGGCCACAAACAGGCCGCTGGGAAAATCAGTTCCCAGGGGAATATTCGTTACCTCAGATCCATCGCTGTTGATGGCAGATACAGGTATCTTCTTCAGCAAGGTATGCTGGTGAGGAGCGCCGGAATCGCCTTCACGGCGATATACATTGAAAGCGTTGGCCTCCTGGTCTGATACCAGAATATAACCGCTGCTATCGCTTGTTTTATAGATGCTGATCCCTTCATTGTCCAGCATAAAATCCTGGCGGCCAAAAAAAGCCAGCTGCGCCCCTCCCCTGTCCGGGTCTGCATAATACTTGCGAACGCCTGCCTGTTCATCAGAATAATAGACAAAGCCCAGCTCATTATCTACCGCAATACTTTCTATTTCCTTTTTACCGCTGTATTGTCCGAATTTCCGTACAAGCATTGCCGTTACACCTCCTTTACCATTGTCCTGCAAACGGTATTGGAAGAGGTATCCATCCGCCGGGCCGGTTTTACGGCTTACGATGGCAAAGATCGCTGTATCAGCAGGACGCGTGTATAATGCAACGCCCATCGGCAAACGATCCTGCTCGCCTTCGAACACAGGTATGCCACCGGCATCCAGCGGCTGCATATCCGGCAGGCGGAAAACACGCAGACTGTTGGTCTCACGCTCCGTGGTAACGGCGATATCAAGAAACTGGCCATTGACCCTTAAACCGTAGGCTACATCTACGTTATTCGGGCGTTTAAGCCCGCTTACTTTACGCAGCACTTTTCCCTGGAGGTCAAATACATACAATGCACCATCTGAATCTTTGTCGGTACCCAGCACCAGGCTGGCGGCCGTATCTGCGGGGTTGATCCAGATAGCCGGATCATCGCTGTCGTGTCGCACCGCTGCCGTAACCACCACGGGTTTAAGTGCATCTGCCTGGGGCGCGGTATGGCCTGGATTACAAGCTGCAGCGGCTGCGCACATCCACCATGCGGCCGCACATTTTACATGTTTGTTATTCATATCCCCGCTGATTAAAGGTCAAACTTAAGTCCGAAATTATACCTGGGCCGGTAGTACTCCAATTGAGCCGTACGCGAAGCAACACCCTGGTAGTAACGTAAGGGCTGGTTAGTAAGGTTGTTCGCTTCCCCGAAAATGCGCAAACGCTGCACTATCCTGTACGATGCATTGGCATCAAGAAAGAACTGCTGGTCGTAGTAACGGTCGGCGAAATCATCACCGCCCAGTTCATCCAGGTAGGCAGCAGTATAGTTGCCTGAGAGCCTGATTGTAAAACGCGGGTTCTCATAAGAGAGAGATGCGTTAAACATATGAGGCGCAGTACCCGGGAGGGCTGTTCCACTGCGCTTTTCACCGTCCCCGTTATAGATACCGTCCGCGCTGGATTTGGTGTAAGTATAGTTAAGATACACCCCAATGCCTTTCAGCAGGCCGGGCAGAAAATCCAGCTGACGCTGCAGGGCCAGTTCAAAACCATATACGTTCACGTTATCACCATTGCGGGACTGGATATACACCCAATTTGATCCACCGGGCACGGGATTAGCCAGTTTGGGATAGTCTGCCGCGAATTTCTCCGTAGTGTATTGCTGATCCCGGAACACGTAGATGAAATCATTAATACGCTTATAGAAAACACCACCGGAAAGGATGCCAACGGATCTGAAGTAGTATTCGCCCATCCAGTCAAAGTTCCAGGCATAAGCCGCCTTTAACTGCGGGTTACCGGCATTGAGCTGCTCATCGTCTGCCACGCTGCTTACATAAGGTGCAAGATCGTAATAGTTGGGACGGGCAATAGACGTGGTAACAGCCGCCCTGAGCACAAGATCATTGGAAGCCTTATACCTGAAGGTTAGTCCGGGCAACACGTTCAGATAACTGTTCTTTATACTGCGCTCGCCTGCCAGCTCTTCTTCTTCCTGCACCACGTTACCTGTATAATCCGTATGGGTGTTCTCAAGCCGCACACCGGCAATCATCGACAGCTTCGCTGAGAAGTCCTGATCCCAGCGTATATACCCTGCCGTTATGGTTTCTCTTGCGTGATAGTTAACGGCCAGGTATTCGGAAGGTTCCTCCTTTTCTTCAAACACGGCGGGATTTTTCAGGTCAAGGCCGCCCAGGTAATCCTTACTGACAAAGGCCCCGGGTACATACTGCGATCCCGGCTGGAAATGCTGACCATCCCAGGTTACACCGGGCAGGGTGGATAAATTGCCGACAGGCGACAGCGGATCGTATTCGAAGAAATTGTTGTTCCTTTCCTTGTCTTTGATACGAACGCGGACGCCCGAACGGAAACGGCCTTTCTGTCCGCCGATCACGCTGAAAGGGAAGCGCAGGTTCAGTTTCATACCCAGCTCTTTGTCCTTCGTATCATCATTGTTCTCTGTAAGACCGTCAAACGCAAAGTTCTCAGGCGTATTAGCATTGGATGAAGCAAAGGGATGACGGGAGTCTGCCAGCTGCAGGGTGATGGGCACATCTTCCGCCACAAATTCCATATACCGTTCATGCGGACGGCGCTCTCCTGCTATGGAGTAAGACACTGCCCAGTCGAGGTCTACCTTGGGACTCAGCAGGTGTTCTCCCCTGAGAGAATAATTCTGCACGCGCTGGTCTTCCAGTCGCCGGCCCTTATTACGGCCACCGTTGATGCCTCCCTTGTTCTGGCGGCTGAGCGAACCGGTATAAGCAGTTAGCTGCTCATTATCGTCATACACGGGCTCAATATCTTTCAGGCGATAGGCAAAGCGGTTCTCACGATCATCCCGCCAGGAGTACATCCCGTTGAGGTAAAGCGTATGACGGGAGTTGATCTTATAATCCAGTGCAGCAGCAGCGCTTCTGCGGATGCGCTGTACATCATATTTGCGTATTTCCATTTCTTCCAGGTACACATTGCCGTGATCATCCTTCAGCCAGGCCCCCTCGATATTGTCAGAACCGTAATCATTGTTATTGTAAGAGGCGCTGAGCACTGCGCCCAGCTTGCTGTTAAAGAAACGGTTGCCCAGCACCAGGGAGCCGGTATACAGCGGTTTGCTGCGAATGGGATTGAAGCCGCCAGACAGAGTAGCCGACAGGCGAGGACCATTAGGCGCGGCGCGGGTAACCAGGTTCACGGATCCACCAATGGCATCAGCATCCATATCGGGCGTAAGCGTTTTATTTACTTCAATGGTCTGGATCATGTCTGAGGGAATAAGGTCCATCTGTACGCGGCGGTTGTCCCCTTCTGCAGAAGGGATACGGTCTCCGTTCATGGTAACGGAATTGAGCTCCGGGGCCAGTCCGCGGATAATGATATTCCTTGCTTCACCCTGGTCATTCTGCATGGTGATACCGGGAATACGTTTTATTGCATCGCCGATATTGGCATCCGGGAAACGGCCTATCTGGTCGGCAGAAACGATATTGGTAATATTCGGGTTATTCTTCTGCTGGTTCAGGGCGCGTGCCTGGCCGCGAAGACGGTCACCCATGATCACCACTTCCTTACCTGCAATCTGGCGGTCTGCCAGCCGGAAATCCACTTCCGATGTTTTACCGGCGCTTACTGTAACCTGCTGGCTGGCCTGCTGATAACCCAGGTAAGTGATCGTAATGGTATAGCTGCCCGCCGGTACATCCAGGAACTCATATCTCCCGAACTGGTTGGATACCGTATAATGATTACCGGGGCTGAGCTTGAGCGTAGCGCCCGGCAGTGAAAGCCCCTGGTTCTTATCTGTCACCGTACCTGTTACCAGGCCTGCATCCTGCGCAAAGGTGAGCGTCTTTAATAACAGGGTCATTACAGACAATAGTAATAATCGTTTCATTGCTTGTATGTTTTTTATCCCGGGCAAAAGTGCAAAGCTGCGGACCCACTGCCAAGATCCGGGGCGTAACAAAAAGGAAACAGCGTTACAGTAAGCATATACATAGTGGCAACAACGTGAACAAATAAGCCATAATTATCTGATTATCAATTCAGGGTTCCGTAACAAAAAAGCCATTAAGGAATTGTTAAGCGTCTGAAAATATGAGGCTTGAGGTTTGTTAGAAATTAGATGTTCAGGCTGTTGACCTGCTGAGAACCTGTAACCTGCATCAAACCTCAAACCTCAAACCTCAAACTAACTTTAAAGCGACTGAATAAACGCAGTGAGGTTCTCATCTATATTCAGTTTTTTCCTGAGGCGGTAGCGCATTACCCGGAGGCTGTCCTGCGAAACGCTCAGCAGGGTGGCAATGTCTCCGGAAGGCAGGTTCATTTTCAGCAGGGCTACCAGGCGCAGATCTGCAGGTGTTAGTTTATCGCAGTATTTTTTCAGGTTATTATAGAAGGCGTGATGAACCTGTTCAAACATGTTGCTGAACTCCTCCCAGTAGTGATCATGATGGAAGCTGTGGTTGATCTGTTGCTGTAATTGCCTCAGTTGCTTTTTTTGGTCGCGGCGGTCATCTTTCACCAGTTCGTCCAGGCGCTGCTGCAGTTGTTCCAGCAGCTGGTTCTTCTGTATGATGTGCAGCGTATGGGCGGAGAGCTCCATTTTCCGGTGTTCCAGCTCTGTCTGCATCTTCTCTTTCTGCGATTCGAATTGCTGTTTATCCTGCCGGGCCAGTATCTCCGCATGCCTGATCTTCAGGCGCTGCCGGCTGATGATGACGGTGCCCAGCACAATGAGCAGCACAACTACAATGATCACTGCCAGGGTAGTAATGCGGGTAACCCTGCGGGTGTTGGTGAACCCGTCTATCTCGCGGTTCTTTTTCTCCAGTTCATACATGGTTTGCAGCAGTGCCACCTGCCTGCTGCTTTCCTTTGAATAGATGTCCAGCAGGTGACTGCGGCTAAGTTCCAGGTAATAGTAGGCGCTATCGTGGCTGCCAAGCAGGTGGTAGGCTTTGGCCATGTCGCGGTAGGCGCCGCTCACCTGGTAGGGCTCATTCACTTTCCGGGCCAGGACCAGGGCCTGCTGTGTCTGATATAACCCTTCGCGGTAGCGGCCTGTTTTACGCAGTACATCGCCCAGGTTGTTGAGCACTTCAATACTGGCGGTATCATCGGCAATAGCCCTGTTCAACTGCAGGGCCTGTTGAAAGTAATATCCTGCAGAATCATAACGGGCCAGGTCTTCGTGTATGCTGCCTATATTTTCATAGATCTTGGCCATGCCCTGCCGATCATCCAGCTGCAGGTATTGTGCCAGCGCCTGGCGTTGAAAAAGGAACGCGCTATCATAGGATTGCTGTTTTTCATACAGGTGGCCGATCTTCCCAAGGGTGGCGGCCATACCTGCTTTGTTCTTCTCACGGCTGTAAATCAGCAGGGCCCCTTCATACTGCTTTTTGGCCATCGCGGGTTGCCGGTTGTAGTAATACAAGGTGCCGATGTCGTCCAGGTTCCCGGCCAGGGCGTTCATGCGGCCTGTCTGGCGGAATAGTTCGCCCGCCTGCAGGTAAAAGTCGAGCGACTGGGGACTAATGCCCCAGGTGAAAACAGCGGCGGCCCATCTGCTGCAGACTGGCAGCCGCGGACGCCAGGTCTTGCTGCGCGATGGCTTTGTTGTAAGCCGCTTTCAGCTGCAAAAAACCAGCATCGGTGAATTGCGTTTGCTGAAGATGAGTACCTGGCTCAAACTGGCGAAGTTTCAGTGAGCGCTCCTGCTGCGCGAACACTGGCAGCGGAAACCAGGCAATGATCAGGAAAAGACGTAACAAGTTCATATTGACTGCAAAGGAAGCAGTTTAATGTTATCTTATTGTTACGTGGTTAGCGTTGTAAACGTTCCTGCTGTCTTGTCTTAGCTATTGTTGTTTGCTGAATGTTTTTTAGCGGAATTTCAAAGCGGGCAGAGCGGCTGGCTGTAAGAGTAAGCATTAAGCATCCGCCCCGCTGGCCCTCACCACGCCCCTTCCGCTCCCCCGCCGCCACCAGTACCGCCACCAAACTTAAAGTCAGTATTGCGGGCGGGCGCCTGCGGAGTAGAAAAGGTTTCTGTGATGATAAGGGATTCTGCCTGTAGGCGTTCAAAGAGTTGTGCGTGATTCACCGGCTGATAGGTGAAGCCGTGTTTAGGCGTATGCAGATAGCGGATCAGCGTATAGGCAACGGCGATGAGCAGTCCGCCGCAAAGGGTCATAGCTGCTTCGATGGATAAAATGCTGTAGTAGTAACGGATGGTATAGATGGAAGCGGCAGCGAGCAACAGGCCTATACGCAGGAGGCTGATGTTCTTCTGACGGATTCCCAGGACCAGATAGATGATGGGAATGAGGATGGTGGTTGTCCAGAACAGCCAGCCGGCAGGAATAGACTGACCGGGAAGCAGGTGAAGGCCGAACATCTCGTTGGACACTTCGCGGACTACAAAGTAGTTACCGGCGAGGTAAAGGGTGATGAGTGAGCTGATCTCAGCAGCAGCGAAACAGTTGGTATAGTGACGCCACTTTTCATTGCGGCACCATCGCCGCGCCAGTTGATAGATCAGCAGGGAGGCGATCATCACAACAAAAGGTACCGTGACGCGGGCTATGCTGCCGGTTTCGAGATAGAGGTAAAACAGCACGCCGAGGAAAGCGAGAACGGCGCAGGCAGACATCATCATATCGGCAAAGCGCAGGGTAGCATATCCGGCTGCCAGGAAGATCATGCCGCAATGCATCCAGGCAGGTATGTCGACATCAATGTTGAAGACACCCAACAGCAGTATGGCGCTCATCCACAATAAACCATCGTCTACGCCGGATCGATGATGTTGCTTATCTTTTATAAAAATTTCCAGTACCGTGTAAACGCCGAGGCCGAACATGAACACCAATACACGCCAGGCTTTCTCGATCCCCGCCATAAAAATGAGACAACAGAAAGCCAGCGAAAACAGTACGATCACAGCAGTGAGGAGGAAAAGGCCACTGCGGATAAAAGGATTGGGTGTGTAAAACCCCGACGGATATGCCGCAGCAATACGCGCTTTTTCTTCTGCAGAAATGCATCCTTCTTTATGAGCATATTCAGCTTCCTCCTGTAATGCGGCATTATCCAGCCATTCCCTGTTATAGGCGATCATCAGCTTTAAACTTTTTGTTGTGGTGAATGAGGAAACGGATCATAGCGATGGCAGAACAGATATAAAATCCAAGGGCCAGGTATAACGGTCCCATATCGGAAGCCCTGAACTGCACAAATAGCAGGTCTGATGCAACATAAACGATACCGATATACGAATACAAGGTAAGTATCAATAGAAAATAGAAAGAGCGCTCCCGGTTGGAAAGCCGGTAAAAATAAGCGGCAACACCCAGCAGCAGCAGGAACCAGAGCAGGTACAGGCTCCTGAAATGGAACATTCCCGCTATCGCGGCGATGAACAGAACGTGCGCACCGAAATTAATATAGGTGAACCTGAAGTGCTGTTTGATGTTCTTCCACCTGCTGATCTCTCCTGCCGCTACCAGGATCAGGCCCAGCAAAAGTGCCGTATAAATAAGATCGCCGCTGTGAAAATCGTTCTGTTTCAATATACGGGTGGGTGTAACCACAATACCCATCCAGGCGGCCAGGTTGGTGATGGCCATGCTCAGTACACCGAGATGATCAAAGTAGTAGGCGCAGAAAAAAAGCACTATCATAGGCACAAAGCTGGCCAGTTTGAGATGATCGCCAAAGATGGTATACTGGTATTGCAGGTAAGCTATAAAGCTGATAAATGTGAGGCAGGCCAGCAACAGCAGGTAATCAAAAAAAGCATCGGGCGATGCCACCCTAACGTGCGAAAAAGGCGCTTTCTTCCTGTAGCAGTAGTAAAAACACCCGGCGCAGATAAGGGCCATGAAAGCCAGTATGGCCTGGTGGCCAATGGTATCAATGTTCTTGTAGATGAGGATCCCGAGCCCGCCGCTGAGCAGTAATACTCCCAGGTACAGCAATGCCTTCAGCTCCCAGTGAACGGAAAAATGCCGGTGCTCTTCTGCTGTCTTCACCTTTTCAAAGGCGCTGCCGGAGATCAGCCCTTCCTCGTATAATTTCCTGAATATCTGCAGGTTCATGGTATACCGGGGATTAATACCCTGCAATATTAATAATATGTAAAATAAGGAGCTAAAATAATTTGCACGGAAAAAGCCGTTCGCGTATTTTAGTGTATATAAACCTATCCTATGATCCCTGTGAATAACACCGGTTCCGGCCGTATTGCCATCCCCTTCAGCAGGAAAAAACTATCCCGGTTACTTATTATTTCAGCTGTATTTGCCGTATTGGGATGCTGGATATTGCTGACGCCCATCAATGAAGGCACCGGCCTGCTCAACCATCCCATTATCAGGAACGGATCTGCCTTGTGCGCTTTGCTACTCGGGTTGCTGGGAACAGGCCTCGCCATCAGAAAACTATTGCAGCATCAACCTGCTCTGATGATAGATGATGAGGGCATTACGGATCATTCCAGCCCCGTAGCCGCCGGATATATTCCCTGGAGCGATGTTCAGCTCATTACCACCACAACGGTTGTAAACCAGAAACTGATCCTGCTGATCATCAGGAATGCAGAAGCTTACATCCTGCAACAGAAGAATATCATTGCGAGGAAAGGAATGCGTATGAACTTTAAAAATTACGGATCACCGGTCTGTATCAGCGCCAGCGGACTGCAATGCACTGCGGGAGAGCTGGAGCAGTTGATTGAAAGAAAATTGTCTGCTTACAAAAGAGCAGGTGCAGCGTACCCGATTTGATACGAATGGGTGATTGCCACCGTAAACACTTTATCTATTTTTGAAAAGCCTATGAAAAACCCTCATGTGTAACGATCCTATGCCAAGACCAGTGGTGTTCAGCAGCATATTTTCAGGGATATTATCGGTATTGATGCTTTTACTGCCAGCCATACAAATACCTCTTAAAGCCTCCAGTACCATGTCGCTGATTGCCGATGCAGCCACGCAGGACTCCATGCTGACGCTCACTCTTTCGCAAAGATCCATCTCCTGCTTTGGTGGTACAGACGGCAGTATCAGCGCACAGGCCAGCGGCGGTACCGCTCCTTACCTGTTCAGCAAGGACGATGGCAAAAGCTGGCAGGCAGACCGGTATTTTGAGCACTTAGGTCCGGGCCGTTACACGATCATCGTAAAAGATAATGAGGGCGTTAAAGCCAATGCAAACATTACACTCACTGCGCCTGCAGCCCTGAAGGCCGTGGCACAACCATTTGCAGCCAGCTGTTATGACCTCGGTAATGGCAGCATCAGCATAGCAACATCCGGCGGAACACCACCCTACCAATACTTCCTGGACAATGGCCCAAACTGGCAGTACGATGCCCGCTTCAACGAATTACAAAGACGGCAACCACACGGTTTACATCAGGGATCAGCGTGAATGCATGATCCAGGTAAACGCCAGCATTACTGCGCCGCCCCCGCTGAGCCTCAGCTCCAAACACGAAGATGTTACCTGCAGCCAGGGAAAAGACGGCCGTATCACAGTAGAAGCATCCGGCGGAACAACACCTTACCAGTACAGTGTTGATAAAGGTGTCAGCTGGCAGACGTCGCCCGCTTTTACACAACTGGCACCGGGAGAACACCTCGTTCAGGTCAGAGACCGTAATGGCTGCGTGGCCAGCGCTACCGTTGATATTACGGCGCCACTGGCCTTAGACATGACCACCCGGCAAAATGATATTCCCTGCTACGGCGCCTGTAATGGCCGCATTGTTATACAGCCCCGGGGTGGCACGGCTCCCTATCAGTACAGCAACAACGCAGGATTGACCTGGCAGCAGCACCCGGAATTTGCAGGTATTTCTGCAGGCGTGTATCAGCTGGCAGTAAAAGACAGCAACGGGTGTATGATCCGCAGACCAATCACTTTAACTGAACCGGCTGCACTGTCTATTGCAAGTTCGGCAGCCAGCTTTGACAGCGCTACTGATTGCAGCCTTAGCATTTATGTAAGTGGTGGAGTTCCTGCTTATGCTTTCAGCATTGACGCTGGCAAAAACTGGCAGGACAGCGGTGTTTTCCGTCATATCAAAACGGGAACGCAGCATGTAACGATGAAGGATCGTAATGGTTGCAGCCGCGGACTTACAGTGGTAATGGCCGTTTCCAGGCCACTGGAACTGTTTGCCGACATTTGGGGCGCTTCCTGCTATGGAGCTGCCAACGGCGCCATCAATGTCAAAGCGCAGGGAGGCACCCCGCCTTACCGGTTCAGCATTAATAATGGGGCCAGCTGGCAGACACAGAACAATTTTCGCCAGCCCGCAGGAACTTACACAGTGCTGGTTGAAGACAAGGCGGGGAACCAGGGCACATTAACGGTCACACTGGGACAACCCACACTGCTGACCGCCAGTGTGCAAAGCACAGACGTCAGCTGCCATGGCGCATCCAACGGCACGATAACGGTAACGGCTAACGGAGGCGCTCCTCCCTACAAATACAGTATCAACAACGGAGCTAACTGGCAAAGCAAGCCCGCCATTGATGGTTTGCCCGGAGGTAATTATATAGTGCTGGTAAAAGATAGTTACGGCTGCAGCACCAGCTTATCTGCCGAAGTACAGGAACCCGCAACGCTGACCAACACCGTGCAAAGCGACAGCGTCAGCTGTCACGACCGATCAGACGGCAGTATCCGCATTAGCACTACCGGCGGTACCTCACCCTACCAATACAGCATAGACGGCAGCCAACACTGGCAGAACAGCGCCCTGTTCTCCGGGCTATCCGCCGGCAGGCATTTTGTACTGATAAGAGACGCCAAAGGTTGTACCGACAGCGTCAGCACCCAGGTAAGATCGCCACTGCCCCTTGCATTTACCGCCGGCACCCACCAGGTAAGCTGTTATGGCGGCGATGATGGCCGTATTACCATTGGGGCACGAGGGCGGTACCGCGCCTTACCGTTATCGCATGAACATGGACGGATGGGAGGAAACAGGCACCTTTGACCACCTGCGCGCAGATAAGTATGCAATCGCCGTGCAGGATGTTAATGGTTGTATAAGACAGGCGGATGTGGCGGTAACAGAACCCGCGCTACTGCAAATGCGCCTGGAGAGCTATGCCAATGGCTGCGCTTACGCCGGCGGACAAATACAGGTAAAAGCAACAGGCGGCACCCTGCCCTATCTGTACACGACAGCAGACAGTATCCGGAGTACAGACGGACGCTTTTCGGAACTGCAGACAGGCAGCTACGCCATCATGGTGACAGATATGAACGGCTGCGTTGATCAGCTGGACCCTGTAGATATCATAGTATCACCTCCGCTGTACCTGAACATGAACGCCAAAACAGATATGCAATGCGACGGCATCCATAAAGGCAGTGTGATGTTAACAGCCAAGGGCGGTATTGCGCCTTATCAGTATGAGCTGAATGGCAAAGCCGTCCCTTCTTTGAATATTCCGGGTCTTGATAACGGCGCCTACCAGGCAGTTGTAAAAGATCAGAATGGCTGTATTGCCAGCCAGCAATTTGATATTAAGCTGCGCGATGAAGGGTGCGAGCTAACCATGCCCAGCGGCTTTTCTCCCAACGGAGACGGGCGCAATGATATATTCCGCCCTGCATTGTATGGCAACATCAGTCAATACCAGCTGGAAGTGTTCAATGCCTGGGGGAACCTGGTATTTGCGGGCAGGGACCCTGAAAGCGGCTGGGACGGTGCATTCAAAGGAAAGCAGCTGTCCGGCGGCACCTATGTATGGATGGTAAGGTATACCGACTACAAGGGCCAGGCAAAGGTGAGAAGAGGCGTTGTGACCCTGGTAAGATAAACACCGGCTGTTAAAAGAACTTCGGACAGGGTAGCTGGTAATCCCGTTTTGATGACGGGAAGGAAATGCCTACGGATAGTTCATGTGATCCGTGGCTGTAAGTTTCAAACTGGCCTGCAGAAAAATCATAGGCATAACCGATACGTACATTTTCCGCAGGAAATACCTGTACGGCAGCTACGGCCGCGTTGCGATTCTTCAGTGATTTTTGCAGGTTGTCTTTCTGATATAACCGTACACCCGTACGGTAAGACCCGCCCACCCAGATCTTCTCTGAAAAAAGCAGGAAGGCGGTAAGGTCCAGACTGGTGGGGCCGCCACGGTCATCTTTCAGGAGAAAGGATGGTTTCAGCTGAATATCCGCTGCTATAGGCAGCAGCATCCCCGCTGTGACATAATAATGCGGCCTGGGGCGGGGAATGTATACGTAACGCGATTTATTGATATGCGGAGTAAGAAGATTATCTACCGAAAAACCGGCATAAAAAAGCTCATCCGCATAGTAAACACCTGCCCTGGCGTCTGGCACAATGGTGCTTTGATTACCACCCGGCATGTCCAGTTCGGGATCCAGTGTTTCCAGCAGCGTACCGTTAACACCCAGCTGTACCAGACCGCCGCTGAGGCCGAAGGACAAACGGGCGGTTCCCTCATCGTTCATGCGTATACGATAGGCGTAGCTGGCGTATACAGACTGGGTGTTTTGAGCGCCCAGCTTGTCGCCGGCCAGCTGCAATCCCCAGCCAACATTACCTTCGGCGGCAATATCGTCTACTGCTACGGAGAAACTGCGGGGTGCGCCGGCTATGCCTGTCCATTGTGCACGGTAACAGGCGTGCAGGTTCAGCACTTCCCTGTATCCCGCATAGGCAGGGTTGATGTAAATACCATTGAACATGTACTGACTGTACTGCGCGTCCTGCTGGGCAAACAGCAGTTTGCCTGACAATAGCAGTATACTCATTAATGCCATCCCTCTCTTCATACCTGATATTGTATTAGGTTATTGTTTGAAAGCGCGGATCAGGGTAGTATACCCTTTTAATACTTCCCAGCCGGATCCATTGGTTTTCTTAATACGTAACAGGTAATAGTAAGTTCCTTCACTGAGCCCGTCTCCTTTCCAGTTATGCTGATAATTCTGCCGGCGGTATACTTCATTACCCCAGCGGTTGAAGATCACCAGTTCATTTTCTGCATATTGTTGCAGTCCACGTATTTCGAATACATCATTCCTGCCGTCGCCATTCGGCGTGAACAAGGTGGGTATTTTAAGATCCCCTGGCTGGGTAGTTTTCGTATCGCCGGTATTATCCGGACTATTGTTCACAGCAATGCTTTTAGTGATCAGGTTATTTTCGTAGTAACATTCCTGGTAAGTGCTGTGCTGCGTAGCCAGGGCGGTTAAGTTAAACGGTGTGCCTACGGTATGGCCAATGCCGCCTGGCACAAAACTTCCATCGTCATTAATAACAATGCTCAGCGTAATATTCAGATTGCTGAAGCCCGACAGGTCTACATCAAAGCTGAAATCCTTACACGTTCCTGCTTCAATATCTTCCGGCAGGGTGCCTGCATACAACAGCCTGGCAGTTGGATCAACCGTTGGATCGCCGTAATAGCAGGAAACAGGCATCCCCCCATTACTGTTCCCCGATCCGGGATTGCACACAGCTATATTCGCTTTCACCACATGTGAGGACACCTTACTAAAACTAATACCGGAGGGGTTGAAAGCAATATCCGGCTTGGAGCCATAGTAATCTGCGTACAACAACATCTGGTATGCCGGGTTGGCCAGCCCCGTTTTATTGGTAACCGTCAGCTGGCTTTTATCGGCGGAAAGGGAAAATGAAATATCGTAGTTATTGGGGCCTTTAAACCCGGCTGTATTGGCATGAAAACGGGTACTGCTGTTGTCCAGGGGCACACCTTTAAAAGCATAGTTATCATCCCGCCGCGTCTCTTTAGACAAACCCACCTGCTGGTAAAAATACCCGGTAGCAGTTTCTGTGTGCAGATCAATGTAGGCATATGCCTCCAGGGAATTTTCGTTGCTTTCACGGTTCACATTTACCGCATTGCCGGTTTCATTAAAATAAATGGCGTTGGTGCCCGGAGGAATGGTAAATGTACGTGTAAATCCTGTGTAGGAGCTCTCCCCCTTGGGAATTGTCTTGATATCAGAACTGACAAACTCCGCACTCATTCCCTGGCCGTTACGCTTATAGAATTCCATCACATAGGCATCGTCAAAATCCCGCGCGTAGTATTCATCCCGCTCAATGACCAGGTTTGATCCGGACACGTATATACGGGGATTGTAAATACCAACGGCCCCGGGATTGGCGGATTTCCCGTTGTAATCGCCACTTACAGCGCCTGAGCTTAACAACCGGCCAGTATAGGTATTACTGAGATTACGGATCGCATAGGTAGAGCGCCTGTTGGCAGCGCCTCCATTTGCCAGGGTCACAAAGCCATTCATTACTCCCCTGTTCAGATCGATGGTGAAACGAAGCGAGGAATAACCTTCCTCTGTACCGTCGGCAGTGTTCAGATCAGCGTAACTGGAATTTGTTCCTTTTCCCGAAAGGAAAATTATATCGGCGTCACCGGGTATAGGCACTACCAGTTCCCTGCTGGAAGCGGCTGTTCCATGTAACAGGGCCCTTACCTTTGGATCCAGCAGGTTGAGGGAATTATGATATGGCGAGAGATATTGTACATAGTAGGAAGAATGTATGCCGGTCTGACTTTGTGTGATCGTAAGCGAAGATCCTGAAATGGAAAAATTCACATTATTCAGATCCGGTACAGCATCGCCCATTTTACTGCTGGCTGGTATATAGGCGCCCAGCGGAACGTGCTGCCAGCCATATACGTTTGTACCTGAGCCGTCGGTATTGGTGTTTTTGGCATAGTTCACATAACCGGACGAGGTTCCGGAGGCAATATCAATGATGGCATTGATGGTGATGAAGTCTTCATCACCCTGCGCATAATCGTTCCCCCCGGATGAAATTCCTGTCTCGGATGATATATATATTGAAATGGATTTGGTGCCGGCTGGAATACTGAAGACCGGGGCACTGCTCCCGGGAGCGCTGTACTTTGCGTCCACGCCTAATACATCGGCCCGCTTGCCCCCGCTTGGTCCGCAGGGACTAGTTGGTATCTGGCCGGATACCGTACATGAACAAAACACTAAAATGGCAGTCAGGAACCGCTTTACTGAATGAACAGTTTTCATAGGTATATGGCGTGCGTAGCTGCTGATAGACTGCTAACGCTGAAAAAACAGGGCGTGACACAACACGCAGATCATAGAGAAAAACAGTTGCTGGTGCAGCCCAACAAAAGTTGTACCCGGATTAAATATGCTTTGGTTAGTTAGGATATGTCTGCTAAATCTGATTGCTGCTATTGGTTCATGACCCTCTAAAGGTTTCGGTTTATTCCTTTCTATTATACACAAAGATAGATCGCTTTTCATTCAAAGTCCTGTTGCAACAGCATAACTTTTGTGTTACTGACGGGGAGCAGTAAAAACAGGGCGGGAGCAGTTTCCCGCCCTCTTCAGGAATTTAAAACATTTGCCGGAACCTGATGTATTCAATGCCCTACTGCGGCCATTTCTTCGCAGGCAGTTGCACATTTCCTACACATCTCGGCGCATTTTCTACAGTGCTCCATGCCCATAGCGGCGTGCTTTTCGCACTCTTCCGCACATGCGTGGCAAACATCTGCGCACACACGGCATAGCTGCTCACTGAAGCGCCCGCCCATACTCATTACCTGGACAGATGCGTTGCAGATGGCGGCGCATTCCAGGTCCAGCTGGATGCAGGTACGCAGGCTGTCTGCCTGCTCCTCATGCAGGCACGCCATAGCACAATGGTGGCATTCCGTAGCACAAGCCTGGCAGGCTTCAATACATTGCTGATACTGCTGATGTGACATAATAATCTGTTTTACAGGTTAAACAATAATCTTTTGTCTTTCCCTTTGTTCCGTCAAGCATCATACCTGCTACCAGCGCGGAGAAAACATGACCATTGTCATTTTGCGGATTGTCAAAAAATGCTTATTTTGATGCGGCTAAAGTGTGCTATTGTTGGAAGCAGGAAGTATGGTAAGTATTTAGCAGTCAACTACATCAGCACTCAATAACCATAGATTATAATAACCATATTTATGAATGCCCTTAACTGGTACACAGTATTTACTAACACTACCCCTTATGATGACTTACGATTAACAAGATCTTACGGACCGGAGCGCAGAACGAAGATCAGGCTTACAGAAAAATCCATTATTGCCGTTAACTCATTCAGCCTGATCGCCCTTAACCTGGTGTGCATATTCGGCGTAATATTCTATTTTCTTACAGGCGAACTGCAGGTGCTGTTCGCTGCTGCGCTGGAGGCGGTGGCCTTTCTGTGCATGATACAGCTGAACAAACGGAAACTTCATATAGCCGCCGCATACGGCGTTATTTTTACTATCAATGCATCGCTCGTTTATTACAGTGGTATACTGGCGGCCATCATAGAAGTGTGGCTGGCATCCATTTTCCTGTTTGGCGCCTCTCTCCTGTTCTTTAATAAAGATAAACACCGCATCGCCGGGATCGCTATAACCCTTTTCACCGTACTAATATGTCAACTCAATGATGCACACCCGTTCATCCCTGCCCTGCTGAAAACAGACGCAGAACAGGACCTGCTGCGCTTCGGCGCCCGTCCGGGACTGATAATTCTGGACATACTGGTGATCTGGCTCTACAAGAAAAAGAACGAAGATCTCCTGAACGATGTCAGGCGGCAGGCTGCTGAGCTGGAAGCCACCAACATATCCAAGAACTTTTTTATCAGGGTCACCAATCATGAACTGAAAGGCCCCCTGAATGCCATACACGAGATCAGCCAGACCCTGCTGCTGAATGATGATGTGGAAGAGAACCCATCGCTGCGCCCGCTGGCAGAAGACCTGTACACCGCCAGCCATACCGCCATGCAGGAGGTGAGCAACGTATTGGACATGTCGAAAATTGAAGCAGGCAAGATCAATGATATTGACAGTGAATCTTTCAATATAAGACAGTTCCTGACCAATCTCACTAAAGTACACCAGTACACCGCCAACCGTAAACAGGTGAGCATTGTTACGGAATTCCACGAGAAGCTGCCACAGATCATCGTAAGCGATAAGGCAAAGCTGACCAAAGTGGTAGGCAACCTGCTGGTGAATGCCATCAAATTCACTGTTCCCAAAAGCCGGGTGACCCTGCGGGCATATGCGAAAGATCATTCCCTGCATATCGCCGTGAAAGACCAGGGCAAAGGCATTAAAGAGGAAAAGCTGAAAACCCTGTTCGATCCTTTTGAGACGGAAAAGAATAGCCTCATGGAAGGAACCGGTCTGGGACTTTTCATCACCCGTCATTTTACTGAATTACTCGGCGGACAGATCTCCGTGCAAAGCTCACAGAAAGAGGGTTCTACGTTCAGCATTCATATACCGCTGAAAACCGGGCAGGAAGAAACCGCCGCTGCACAACAAAAACCCGCACCAGCCAACTTTACCGGCAAACGGGTACTGATCTGTGAAGACAACCAGATGAGCCAGGTGTACCTGGCCAAGTTCCTGGAACGCACCGGCTGTACCACCTTCCTGGCAGATAACGGCGCCGCAGGCGTGGTGATCGCACAGAAAGAACCCCTGGACCTGGTGATCCTGGATTCACACATGCCGGAAATGAGTGGAAAGGCCACTATTGAATACATACGGCGGCATCCCCGGTTGCAACATTTGCCGGTTATAGTTATCTCGGGTGATAGCTATATGGGAGAAGACGAAGAATTGCTCATGGCCGGCGCTAATGAATACCTGCTCAAACCTGTAGACTTCAAGACGCTGAGCGAGATCATGCACAAATACCTTTCTTCCCCCATTGCTATCAATACCGGTAACAAGGCTATCCAGCCCCCGGCTCAGGCCATCTGATACCGGGCCGTATCCATCCGGCTCCAGTCAATGTTACCACGCATCATTACTGCCAGCGCGTTTATAAAACGCCGTAATTCAGCATCCGTTTCCTTTGAGAAGGAAGGCAGTTGACCCGCCAGCTGAACAAATTCTTTCACCTTGTCATCATGAATAGCTGTAGCCTTGAAAACAGCGTCTTCCAGGCTCAGGCCTTCGTGTCGTTTCAATAACATCACGAGGTTCATTTCGTCGCCCTGCAACAGCTCTTTCCTGTAGGAGAACAGATCATTTGCGTAACAGATCGTGTCTGAGCAGAGGGTGATCATAGTCTGGATGGTGTTATGCCAGATCACTTCGTCGGGCAGGCTGATACCCTCCATCACCTCTACGAGGTCTGCAAAAAAGTTGGCGCCGCCAAACTGCTGCCTGAACTGCATATACTCTGCTACCTCGGGCAGGCGGTTTTGCTTTACCAGCTCAATCCGCCACAGGTTGGCCACAAAAGCCCTTTTCATGCTTTCTGCAAACCGCTGCTGCCAGGCGGGCGTACTGCGACGGCAGATCCGTTCCCAGAAATCACTGATGGCGGCCAGGGCTGGGCCATGTTGCGAAAGGGTTTTCCTTGCATGATCCTGGAGGATGCTGCGCACCTGCTCAAGGAACATTTCGAAGTTCTCTTTTTTCCGCACGTCTTCGGTGTCGGCGCTGGCTTCATCGTACTGGTCATCCAGCACAAATAACAGCGTGTTAAGGTCTGCTGCTATGCACAGCGCCTCAAAGTCTGCGGAGGGGAACATTCGTGCAACCATCCACGTGAATTTCTGTTCCCGGTAATGCTGAAATACCTCATCTGACCGGACAAGGCCAAATTTCTTCACCCATTCTGCAGTGTGTTCGTCTGCAAGGGTTACCTGAGGGTTCAAGTTGGTTGGAAAAGGGCAATAGAGTTCCGGAGTGCTCACTGAGCGTTGAATGAGTGCCATAGGAAGAAATTTTTGTTTTGGAAAATATAGCTAAAATTGACCAATAAAGCCGGCTAATGTGGCTACAGGTGGCTATTACGGCAGGACGCCTGTAATGATATTGCAGTTTTGGGAACTGAGGAGGGGCTATAACCGGTTACTTTCTTCGCTGCCTGCTACTTTCTCCAGCAGTGCCCTGGCGGCCGGTTCTCCGCTATCAGCGGCCATACTTAACCAGAATCGCGCATAGGTTTCATTCTTTTCTACGGCCAGGCCATTGAGATAATAGCAGCCTACTTCTTTTTGTGCAACGGTTTTTCCTGCTTCAGCGGCCAGCAGGAAATAGAGAAATGCTTTAAGATGATCTGCTTTGCTGGCAGCGTTCTTTTCATAGAATTCAGCCAGGTAATACATGGCTTCCACATGACCTGCGGTAGCCGCTTTCTCGTATAAGTCAAGGGCTATACGAATATTGTTCTCTGTAGCGCCGCCCAGGTGAGGAAGTAATTGTCCGTTGTTGTAGGCAAAAGTGCCTTTCAGCAATTCATAAGCAAGGCGGTACTGGCATTCAGAACCATTTACCGCTGCCCCCTGGTGCAGGTAACGGGCGGCTGCTTTCAGGCTGCGGCTTTTATATTCGCCGTAGAAGACAGCCTTAAATGCAGCGTAGCAGCAGCCTTCCTCGTCCTGGAGGTCCAGGTCGGCTGTTTTGCAGTACCAGTCGGCCGCCGCTTCCGGGTTCCTGTCCTCTTCATACCCCTTATCGAAATAGCGGGCCAGGCAGGCCATCGCCTTTATATATCCCAGGGATGCACTTTTCTGCAGATAGTCCAGCGCCATTTTCCTGTCGTCACGGTTAGGCTTAAAGAAATGACCCGGCACAATATGAACGCTTCTCCATAACAGGCGGCCTTCGTAGATACGTTTTCCTACGAGGTAGTAGCAATGCATGCTGCCATAATGTATACCGAGGTTGATATAATGAGTGGCCATGCTGTAATCGTGATCGCGGGTGCGCGCCTCCAGTTCCAGTTCGGCCAGTCGGGCGCAGGCCCATCCACTGCCTTCCTGGGCTATCTCTTTCATGATCCGGACGGCCTTGTCGCGGTCTTTGATCAGGTGAAAGGCAGCATCGCCCTGCCAATAGAGATGTATCAGCTGTTCTCCCGCTTCCAGGATACCTTCACGCAAGGCCAGGTGATAATAGTTAAGCGCTTTGCCGGAATGTTTTTCCTGTCCGTACAGGCCTTTGGCATAGATCTCACCCAATCGCAGCCAGGCCTCGGGGTAGCCATACCTGGCGGCCCTGCGGTAACAACCAGGTATCTTGGGATCCTTTGGATCTGCGGCGGCCAGGGAAGCGGCATAGTCGTACAGCAATGCGGCATTCTCCGGATGCCTGTTTAAAGCTTCCCGGTAGTACTCATTTGCTTTTTGCGGCTCATTGATATGCCGGTAATATTNGGCAAGGGCAGGTGCGCCCAGGCGCGGAGAAAGCCGGTACATGGTAACAAAATGCTGCAGGGCGTCGGCAGGCGCATGTTTATGATAAAGGCAGTACCTGGCGTAATGCCCCCGGTAAGCGGCGCGGATCTGGTTGCGGGCGTCAGCAGGAAGACCGCTGTACAGCTGATACGCATAGCCCTGCATACTGTCATTCCAGCTGGCGGCCTGTCCACGCCGCAGGGCATCCATCATGACTATACGCAAAGTAACAGAGTCGGGCTCAAGCTGTACCGCCTTCCTGTACCACAGGGGCATGCGCTGCGCCTGACCCAGGTCTGCGGGGAACAGCACAATCTCATCGCCATAACGGGCGTCTATGGCATACATGTATCCCAAATAAAGCCAGGCATGAAAAGGCCTGGGCGACAACCCCCTGGCGGTATCCAGCAGTGCTGCTGCATGATCCATTCCTTCTTTCAGGCTTTTAAGACTATATACTGATGCCGCTGTAACCGGCAGAGATCCTCTCTTTGCATAGGCGTCAAACAGCAGGCATGCTGCCAGAACGATGTGCGCGGGATAAGACTGGGGGTAACGCGCCAGCCAGGAAGCGGCCAGTTGCCGGGCGCTTTTTAACCTGACCGGGTAGTAACGCAGATATTTCTCAAAATCGCCCGCGGTGTTTTCTGTTGCTTGTTCATAACGCTCCTGTACACCCCGGTATAAGTATTCCAGTGTATCAATATCCTCCTCCCGCACAAGTTCCAGCAGGAAAAGGTAGTTTTTCAATTCGTTATTCTCCATCATTGTTTCACCACATATGTATTGGTTAAAAGGGCGAAAAGGGCGGGTTACAAGTTGATGCATATGAAAACACGCTGCTTCATATGAATACAAGCCCCTGCGCAAGTTCTGCAATTTACACCGGTTAATTGTTAATCAGATGTAAATGATTGATAGTTTACTAATTCGGACAAAAATAAAATGTTAAAACATGGTTTCCTATAGCCGGATAGTTAACGTAAAAGTAGTACGAAATATGATGGGCGTCTGCAGCTATTTTGGACGGTGCAGATGTTCAAGTATCCTTGTAGCGATGGCATTGATCAGTGAGGGATCTACCACATTGGCAACCTCCGGTTTCAGCGCTCCGTTCTCCTGCCGGTAATAGTCGATGGAGTGATCATCATCAACAGTGGCACGGTAGAAAGTTCCCCCTTGTTCATGATGCAGTGAGACCGGTATGATATAATTCCTCCCATGCAGGTCAAAGTCCAGGTTGAATGGTTCCATAACACAAAATACAAAAAAAGTCGTTAGCAGACAGCCGTTAGTCATTAGTGATGACCGCGAATACCAAATTCGCTGCTTTTACTAACAACCAAGGGCTGGCGACTAACGACTTAAAATATAAAACTAACTCCCCTACCTATACGGAACTGCCACTACATTCAGCGATGCCGGTGCGGCAGTAATACGCAGCTGCTTACCCGTTGCAGACAGCTGTTTTTCAGTGGGCACTACCTTGTTGGGTGATCCCAGCGTGTTAAAGTCACCGGGATGTGGGGCAGACAGTATCTGTTGTACCGCCGCGCCTTTTGCTGCAGCGCCTTCCAGCTGCAGCTCCAGCTGTACCGGGGCGGAAGAGGCGTTGACGATCTTCAGCAGCAGCTTCCTGGAAGGTGCGTCGATCACAGCGCTGGCATACAGGCTGTCTTTTCCCGCCAGCACCTCGCCGTTACGCAGCACGGGCACCACCTGCGTGCCTCTGTTGGCCGAGAATAACTGCTGAACATAGTAATTGGGCGTACCTACCGTGCGCAGGTTATCAAACCAGATAAGGTCAGGACGCCATTGCCAGGCTTCCACATGGGCAAAAAGCGGGGCATAGGAGGCCATCCTTACAATATCGGCATTGCGTTCAAGACCGGTCATAAAGGCTGCCTCTGCCAGGGCGCTGCCCCAGGTATTACGGCTTTCGGCCTCTTTGGCTTCCTTTGTATGGGCGGCGTATTCGCCGGCAAATATTTTAGGCCCCTGGCTCCTGTCGTAATGATCATAACGGGAGGCATTGGCCAGGAACCATTCAGGAGGCATATAATAATGTTCGTCGATAAAATCGGCCTGGCTGGCTTTCAGTTCTTTCCAGAGGTAATCGAACATGGGGCCTTTGGAGAAAGGGCCTGCGCTGGACACCAGCTTTATCTCCGGGTGCTTTGCTTTCAGCGTGGCTTCAAATACCCGGTAACGTTCTATATATTGTTCATCCCATTGTTCATTGCCTATCCCTATCATGGTAAGGTTAAATGGCGCGGGGTGGCCCATGGCTGCCCTCAGTGCACCCCATTGGGTAGTGGTATCGCCATTGGCAAAAGCGATCAGGTCCACCGCGTCCTGGAGGTAAGGATCCAGCTCGTTCATGGCGGCCACTTCACGGGTATTGAACTGGCAGGCCATACCGCAGTTCAGGATGGGTAGTGGCGCCGCGCCTAAGTCTTCTGCCAGCTGGAAATATTCAAAGAAGCCCAGGCCAAAGCTTTGGAAATAATCCGGTGCAGATCTGTGCGAAAACTCTGTGTTCCAGCGGTTGATGATCAATTTGCGCTCTTCCGGTTTGCCAACGGTTTTCTTCCACTGGTAGCGGTTGGCCAGGTCGCGGCCTTCTACGATGCAGCCGCCGGGAAACCGCACAAAGCCTGGTTTCAGATCTGCCAGCATCTGTACCAGGTCGGCCCGGAGGCCATTGGGCCGCTGTTTCCAGGTAGCGGCCGGAAAAAGGGAGATCATATCCGCATCTATGGCACCCTGGCCGGAGAACAGTATCTGCAAACGGGCTTTGGCTGCAGTAGCCGTGGCCGTGAGTGAGACCTTATACTGCCGCCAGCCATCCCCAAAACCATTCAGGGAAGCGGCCCCTATCTGCTGCCCGTTTTCGTCCAGCAGCAGGATCCGGGCCTTTAAACTCTTGCCCTGCGGCGCATTGGCCCACATGGAAAAATTATACGCCTTCCCTTTTTCTATACCAATGCCCCTGAAGCCTTCGTTGCTGAGGCCATAAGCGCCCATGGCGGCATCAACCGTGATACGGGCGTAACGCGGATTGTTCTCATTTTCCTTACCACGGTTCACCATCAGTATCCTGCCTTTGCCACTGTCTTTTTTTACTTCGTTCCATCCCATCATCGGATCATTAAATTCAAAGGAACGGTTCTTCACCAGCTCTGCGTACAGACCACCGTCTGCTGCAAAGTTGATATCCTCAAAAAAAACGCCCCACATATGGGGCGATATCATCGCTCCGGGTTTGTTTACCTGTACGGTAAGACGTTGCGGCGCCTGGGCAGATGCAGTGAGGCCGGTTAAAACAAGGGCGGCCAGCAGGAAATGTTTTATACGCATATCAGTTGTGGAATTGGTTTATGTTCCATCTTGCCGGATGGGAGGTTCAATATACGATTATTCTAATTGTTGTACAAATGACACTTAAATGAGCGGTATGTAAAGAAGGACGCCCGGTCTTCTGCTTTGCAGCCTGGCCGGGCGTCTTTTTATCAACAGCTGTCTTTAATAATTCGGGTTCTGCACCAGCACCCCTTTGCTTTTATCTATTTCCTGTTGCGGAATAGGGAAATAATAATGTTTGGGACGAATAAATGTACGCGGTGCACCGCCTACAGCCACCTGTGTACCGTTATAAGATAATTTCGGTTTGTTGTAATAAGTGGTAATGTCTACCAGCTTTACTTTGTCCCAGCGCATCAGGTCCTGGTGACGCTCATTCTCTCCTGCCAGCTCCATACGCCGTTCATGCATCAGTGCGGCAAAATTGGCGCCTGTCAGATCGGGCAGGCCTGCTCGTTTGCGCACCGCATTGATCTCGGCATCGCCGGCGCCGGGACCGCTTGTACGGATCTTGGCTTCCGCCACCAGCAGGTAAATATCAGCAGACCGCAGCAAAGGCGTTTTCATGGAGTAGTCAAGTCCACCGTTGCTAAGCCAGCGGCAGAACTTACGGTAGTGAAAACCAGTGCTGGAAAGGCCGGGATCATACGTTACCACTTCGGTGCCAATGTCTATCTGGTCGCCCTGCTTCATAATGGATACATCTTTTCGGGCATCACCGGTCTCATATTCATCCACAAGGTTTTTCACCGGGAAGAAGAAACTCCAGCCACCCCAGGCGCGTGGAGCGTGGTAAGTAACAAAGTCCGTATAGCCCCACCCGTTCTCTGACTGTACTGCAAATAACATTTCAGAGTTATTGCCGGTGGCGGCGTTAAAATTGTCTACATAGTTGGTGGCCAGCGCGTAATTGGCATTGGTAGTTACCTTCGTGCCGTATTCAATGGCCTTGTCCAGTTTCTCCCAGTACATATACAGTTTGCAGAGCAGGCCCCATGCGGCCCCTTTGCTTACGCGGCCTTTATCGCCGGAGGCATAGGTTTCGGGCAGCAGGTCTGCTGCAGCCAGCAGGTCCTGCTCAATATACTGGCGTACTGTATCAAGACCCGCCTTGGGCTGATTATAATCGCCTGACAACACATGCTCTTCCCTGATAATGGGCACTTCTCCATATATCAGCATGAGGCGCCAGTATGCGTAAGCTCTCAGGAAATGCGCCTCGCCCAGGCAACGGTTCTTGATTTCGGGATCTATATCTGAGATATTGGGGATGTAGATCAAAGCGTTGTTAGCGCGGCTGATCTCTTCATATTTCCATCTCCATCCCACCCTAACGGAGTAGGTAGATGCATCGTATGTGAATTCCTCTATTACCTGGTCATAGTCGTGGTCGCCACCCCGTACCTGGTCATCAGAACAGTTATCGAAGACAAACTCGTTGAAGCCCGTATAATCTTCCTGCAACAGCACCTCGTAAATGCCGGTAATACCATCCAGCGCATCATTCTGGTTGCGCCAGTAGTTGCCGGTGGTGTAGCTGCCCTTGGGCTCAACATCCAGCACATGACAGCCGGCCGCAAACAGCAGCAGTGCGCTGCCTAGCATAGCTGGTATATATCTCTTGCGTTTCATATTCTTCATCATGGTTTAGCAGATTAAAAGTTAAGCGTTGCGCCAAAAGTGATGGTCCTGGCCTGCGGGTAAGCAGCTACATCCACGCCGCGCTGACGGTTACCATCGCCTGTGCCGTTATAACCCAATATGGGTGTAAGGCCGGTATAATCGGTCAGGATAAACAGGTTCTGGGCTGCCACATAAACGCGCATATCGGATATGCCTGTACGCTTCCACACTGCGGCCGGAATAGTATAACCCAGGGAGATATTCCTTAGTGAGAAATAAGCGCCGCTTTCTACAAAACGGTCAGATACCCGGTTATTCTGATTGGCGCTGTTCAGTGTAACGCGGGGAATGGAATTGCTGGTGCCTTCTCCATGCCAGCGGCCCATCATTTCTGCGTACATGTTGTAAGGGTAAGCGGGATCAGTACCCTGCATCCTGTCTGCATTGTACAGCTGCACACCTGCTACGCCTGCAAAAGACAGGCTCAGGTCAAATCCTTTATAGCTGGCGCCGGCTTGTATACCGTAGGTTACATCCGGGTTGGGACTGCCCAGGAAAGTGCGGTCGTCCTCATCTATTATACCATCCGGTTTTCCATCTGGACCAGCAACATCCAGGAAGATAACATCCCCTGGCCTGATCTGCGATCTGCGGCTGTCATTGGCTATATTGGGATCATTGTCGATCTGTGCCTGGTTCTGGTAAATTCCGCCTGTTTTCCAGCCATAGAACGCAGCGATAGGCTGCCCCTCATAGGTGCGGGAGATCTCTGCGCCCTGGCGGCCGTAAAGCGTGGAACCGATGTAAGTACCTTCTTCATACAACCTGGTTACCCTGTTCTTAATAAAGGATGCATTGGCGCTTATATTATAGCTGAAATCCTTATTGCCGCCCTGGTAGCTCAGTTCTACTTCCCATCCCTTGTTGTTCATCTCACCGATGTTACGGTCAGGTATACCGGAGGTGCCATGCACGTCCAGCGCGGGCGCGGGCACCAGCACTATCCCGGGTGTTCTTATTGAACCAGGTGATAACTGCATTCAGCTTATTATCCAGGAAGCCGGCTTCCAGGCTGATGTTGGTCATCTCGGCCTTTTCCCAGGTAATATCCGGATTGGCCAGGCGGGACGCCCATATACCGGTGAGCGGGTTGCCGCCGAAGGAGTAGCGCCTGTCGCGGTTGATAGGCGCCAGGAACTGGAATTCTGCTACATTCTGGTTACCCAGCTGGCCCCAGCCGCCGGTAAGCTTCACGCTGCTCACAGCACTGGGTGCAATATTTTCCTTAAACCAGTTCTCATCAGATATCCGCCATCCCAGTGAGAAGGCCGGGAAATAACCCCAGCGTTTATCTTTAGGGAAACGGGAAGAACCATCCGCACGGAAAGTGGCGGTCAGCAGGTACCTGTCCTTATACCCGTAAAACCCTCTTACAAATCCCGATGCCAGCGCATTTTGCGGGATGAAGTTTCCGTTGATGCCATGATAATCATTCACGTTGTCGAGCACACGCTGACCGGGCGCCTCGTCATTCAGGCCCCAGCCTTCTGCCCGGAAGAAATAGCCTTTCTGTGTTTGTACGGAATAACCACCGGTTACCGTTATACGATGATTTTGTGCCAGCAGTTTATTATAGGTAAGGAATACTTCTCCCAGCTCAGCATTACTGCTTTCACTGCGGTTCCAGAGTTCTGCCTGCGCGCGGGTACGGGTCTGATCCAGCACCTTGGGCACAAAGCTGTACTGGTTAAAGATGGTGCCATCATAACCGTAATTACCCCGCAGGGTGAGACCATCCAGTATTTCCAGTTCCGCATACACATTACCCAGCAGGCGGTAGTTCTTGTTCCAGCCATCACTGGTCTGCAGGGTGTACACCGGGTTATTAATGTCTCCCAGTTCGTTGCTGGCTTTGGATGAACCGTAGCTGCCATCGTCATTGTGCACGGGGATGGCCGGGTTAAAACGCAGAGTGCTGAAAAGCAGGCCTGTTTGTGAAGAATAGGTATCAAAGCCCCAGTTTTCTTTGTAGGTGAGCTGCAGGTTCTCTCCTACCTTCAGGCGTTTGCCAATTTTATGCTCTGAGTTGATACGTACGGTAAATCTTTTGAAATAGCTGTTCTCTACAATACCTTTCTCATCATAGTAACCGCCGCTGAACATATAGGTAGAGGTTTGGTTACCGCCACGTACGTTAACGTCTGCATTGGTGATCTTACCGGTGCCAAATACGGCATCCTGCCAATCGGTACGTTGTGTAGCGTAGTACGGGTTTTGCCAGATCGGGTCTATGGCCACCCCATCATTGGTATAACGTTCCTGTTTCAGCGTTACCAGCTCGGGCGCGGTAAGCAAAGGAATAGTGCGGATGGCATTGGTAAAGCCGCGGTACACATTGGCGGAAGCACGCAGCTTCTCCCCGTAGTTGCCTTTCTTTGTAGTGATAATGATCACACCATTTGCAGCACGGGTACCATAGATGGCCGAAGAAGATGCATCTTTCAGCACTTCCATGGAAGCAATATCGTTAGGGTTCACATCATTGATGCCCGTTGCAGGCACGCCGTCTATTACGATCAGCGGTTCCGCATTATTGATGGTGCCCGTACCGCGGATACGAATACTGGGCGTGGTACCGGGAGAAGCGTCAGAGCGTACGATATCTACACCGGTGGCACGACCCTGCAAGGCCTGTGCGGCGTCGCTCACCGGCAGGTTCTTGATATCCGTGCCTTTGATCGAGGAGATGGTTCCTGTAACGTCGCGGCGCGTTTGTGTACCATAACCAACTACCAGTACTTCATTCAATCCTTTACTGGCCACTTCAAGTGCAATGTTAATGTTGGACTGATCTCCGATGGTGAAGGTTTGCTGGCGATACCCTACATAAGAAAAGCTTAAAGCCCTTACTCCGGCGGGTACCTGCAGGGAAAAACGGCCATTTGCATCCGTTACGCCGCCGCCCGGCGCTCCCTGCATCGTAATCGTCACCCCGGGTAAACCGGTGCTGTCTGCTGTACTGGTAACCTTACCAGTAATGACACGTTGGGCCAACACCGTTCCTGCAGACAGGCAAAGCATGGCAAGAAAGAAGCATAGCTTCCATGAGTAGCTTTTTTGCATAGCTGAAAAATAAAAAGGTAATAAAACGATTTAGCGATCTGGCCTGATTACAGCCTGGCACACATTTCACGACTTTTCATCTACTGGTTGATCTGCTGCACTCCCCGACTTGATTAATTTCAGAAATTAATGACGTGTAAATTTTTCATTGTTCCCCATCCTTTAATGCTGCTTTATAAAGTTAAACGATGGATCAAAAATAATATGATAGTATTTTACCTGGGTGAAATGCTGTATTACCTATATGTTAAGCTTAACACCCTCAAAAAAAGAAACGGCTTAACCAAACAGGGTTAAGCCGTTTCCTGGTATAAATGTAATAACTTCTTTTAATTATGCAAGGCTTTTATTTTTTGATGGCAATGGTGTTGACAAGTTTACCAATAGGCGCTATGCTGATCTCCACCACATCGTTTTCCTGCAGGGTAAAACTACTGTCGGGTACCAGGCAGGTACCGGTCATCAGGTAGCAGCCCTGGGGAAAATCGCATTCGCGGAAAAGATATCCCGCCAGCTCTTCATGCCCGCGCTTCATCTGGCTGATCGGCACGGCATCATCATACCGAACCTCTCCATCGCGAAGTATCTGCATCGTTATCGAGGTGGTAGCCGGCAGCGGCGCTTCGGGCACCAGCAAACAAGGCCCTATAGCAGCGCTCTTTTCATACACCTTGGCCTGGGGCAGGTACAGGGGGTTCTCCCCTTCTATACTGCGGGAGCTCATATCATTACCGATCGTATAGCCCTGGATGTCGCCGGTACGGTTCATGAACAGGGTCAGCTCCGGTTCGGGCACATTCCAGGTAGAATCTTTGCGGATATACACCGCCTGACCGTGCCCGGAGGTACGCTGGGCAATAGCCTTGAAAAAAAGTTCGGGCCGGTCGGCTTCATATACCATATCGTAAAAGGTGGCGCCGCCCGATACTTCTGATTCTTCCATACGGGCCACCTTACTACGGAAATAAGTAACGCCGGCCGCCCAGATCTCCTGTGTGCCGATGGGCGGCAGCAGGCCGCTGCGGATAGCTTCGTTCTGCGCCAGTGTCGGGGCTTAGTGAACCAAGTGCCGTACGAAGGCTGTTAAAGAGTTCAGGACTGTTTACCAATGCATCCCAATCCTGCTCCATCTTGTAGTAACGGTCCTGGTAGTACGCAAAAATGCCGCTGAGGGTCTTATACAAGCGAATAAATTCCATGGTACTGTTATTTTTTATTGAAAGCGTCAGCAATGTTTTGAATGGATAGATGCCATAAACGTTGCGCCAGGCTATCCATGGAGGCACGGTCGCCTTCCAGGTGAACGGTGGTCTGGCGGTACACCATTGAGTCTCCCGGCGATAAGGGCCGGGCTGCAGAAGAAGATTCCAGCTCATAGAAGGGCCCCATCTGCCCGCCGTCTTCCAGCGGGCCGTCGTTATAGCAATTTGCTACATCGCCGCTATAGGGCTCCTGCTGGTGTTCCCACTTCGAATTCACATAAGCCCCCGAAGGATCAATTGAGAACAGGATGAGCGTAATGGCTCCGCTTTCCGTATCTATGCTGCCTGACAGCGGCAGCGCTATTTCGGGCGCCAGGCCTGTTTTACCGCGGCGGCGGCCATCGGCTTTCATCAGCAGCAGGCTGTCGCGTATCTGCAGATACTCCGGCGGGATCTTGCCAAAATAATCATCATTGATATAATCACGGGCTGCGGGCAATGGTTTGAACGGCACTACGATCACCGTTTTATCTGATGGTGTGAACATACCCAGCAGCCAGATAGACAGCAGGCCTGCATCCTTGCTCCAGGTGTTGGTACCCGTATTGGTCACCGTGTTCTCTGTTTCATAGGCTACACTGGCAAGGCCCGCCGGCAGCGCTGTTCCCAGCCGTGACACGATCTCCGCCCTCCTCAGCAAACTGATCCTGCGGCGGATGCCGATATGAAAAGTAGTACCGGCATAGTTTTGCAACGTGCCCTGTTTGGTATATACCACTTCCTGGTTGCTACGATAAGCTTCTTCAAAATAAGCGGTATCTATCAGGCCAGGCGTTTGCCAGTATTGATATTCGAACGCCTTACCGGGAGGAAAGAACAAGGCGTACTGGCCGCCTTCAGGCCCCAGCCAGAAACGCTCCTCTCCGCCAAAGGCATTGATATGCGGCTGGTAGGTCCCGGAATCTATCAGTGCGTAGTTGATCCATCCATAGCTTTTACCACCCAGTCCCCTGGCAGAGCTGGTCATCACACGGGCCTGGTAATCTCCCGCCACAATCACCATGCTGCTGTCCTCCTGGCTTTTCAGCAATACCATATTGCCAAGATGGTGGTGCAGGAAGTTAAGGTCCTGGTCAAAGGTGGCGGCATCATTCCCGGTGGTTTCCGGCGGTTTGCTGCCGGTATTACAGGCGAATAGCATGGAAACAAGGGGGATTATCAGTAAGATGTTTTTCATACGTTGTCTTAAGATAGTAATTAATTGTTAAAAAGCTGCATCTGCCCCGCCTGCCATTCATCAATTTAAATAGCCTGTTTGCCTGCTTCTTTGTAACTTTTATATATGCGTGCTATATGTTGCTGAAACTGGGATTATATACCGCTTTATTGAATACCCTGCTGCTGCATGCCATGGCGCAACAGGTTTCGCTGGTTACGGTAGATGAGCTCGAGCATCGTTTTACCGCAGGCGGCGATACTACCTACATCGTAAACTTCTGGGCCACCTGGTGCAGCCCCTGTGTAGACGAGTTACCGCAATTTGAAAAATTTGGCGTGACCCATAAAGATGAGCCCGTGAAGATATTACTGGTCAGCGTGGATGCAAGATCCAAACTACGCACCAATGTGATCCCGTTCATGCAGAAAGTACAGCTGCATAACGAAGTGCTGCTGTTGAACGAAACTAACCAGCAGGAATATATAGACCGCATCAGCCCGGAATGGTCNGGCAGCCTGCCGGCCACGCTTTTTGTAAATAAAGGAAAACAGTTGCGCCGTTTCCAGGAAAAGGAATTCACCTATGACCAATTGGTAACAATTTACAGATCATTAAAATAAAACCGTTATGCGAAGCTTACTCATGCTCTCTCTGCTCGTGCTGGGCATTACTGCCCATGCACAGGAAACAGGTTACCAGGTAGGCGATGTGGTAACCGATTTTAACCTGAAAAATATAGACAACAAGAACATTTCACTGTCCAGCTACCCTGATGCCAAAGGGTATATTGTTATTTTCGGCTGTAATACCTGTCCGGTATCCCGCGGTTATGAGAACAGGATGGTAGCGCTGCAACAGCAGTTTGGGACCAAAGGCTACCCGGTGATCATGATCAACCCCAACGACCCGGAAGCACAACAGGGCGAAGCTTTTGAAGATATGCAGCAACACTATAAGAAAAGCAGCCTGAACTTTCCTTACCTGGAAGATCCCGGACAGGTAGTTACCCGCCGTTTCGGCGCTTTACGCACCCCACACGTATTTGTGCTGCAGAAAAACAATAAGGATGTGAAAGTAGCTTATATCGGCGCGATAGATAATGATCCGGACAATGATAACGGCAGCAGGATCAACTACGTGCAAAATGCCGTGAACGCGTTGATGGCAGGAAAACAGCCGGAGCCGCCTTTTACAAAGGCAGTGGGTTGCGGGGTGAAGTCGAAGAGAAGCAGTTAGCTATCAGCTTTTAGCTATTGGCTATTGCTTAAAAATAGTAAAGTCCATAGCGTTCGACAGAGATCCTGAGATATCGGTCGGGAGCTATGGACTTCTTAATTTATACGCGGCAGCTAGCAGCTAGCAACCAGCAGTTGTTTAGAAATTCCATCCGGCTTTCAGGCCCCAGAAGCCAATATTCTGCTCGCTTTTGTACCAGCCTTCGTATTTGGCCTGGAAGTCAAAGCCGAGTATACGGATACCAACTCCGGGAGAGAAGATAACGGCAGAACCGTCTGCACCATCGCCGATGTAATTGGCTGCACCGCTTTCAAGTTTCACATATAACAGGGGAATGGGGAAATTTATATTTCAGACCAACACGTACAGGCACCGCCTGCAGGGCGTCTACCTTGGCAGCGCCAATACCAGGCACCTCTATCTCCTTACCCCCAAAACGCATATAGCTTACAGAACCGGTTACGGCCAGGCCGCCTATCAGCTTGATGTCTGCGCCTAATCCAGCGCCAATGCCGGTGTTATGTGTATCGCTCAGGTCACCGGTAGGAATACCCGCTTCAATAAAGGGACCGATACTGAATCGTTTAAGGGGATTAAGCTGTGCATGAGATAAATTGCTGCTCAGACACAGGACCAGCAACATACCGGTAATGATAGAAAAGGTCTTTTTCATCATGTAGCATTTAGTTTTTACAGGAAAGGTTATTATAAATTTTGCGTAAATGTAAATAAATGATTCGGAATTTCTTGCTTACCATTATAAAAAATTAGCCTTATACATAGCTAAGACCAAATTTCGAGCCAGGCCGTAGGCCTCCTGCCTTTTTCCGTATCAGCCGGTAAAAATAACCTGTCCTAACCCGTGTAATGTCCGATGTTATTTGTATTTTCTTCGACCCATATTGCATCCGCCTACCTGGATCTGCTATAGATGTTATGTAGATGTTATGTAGATGTTATGTAGATGTTATGTCCCTTTAAAAGGACAGCACATCTACGGCTCTGATAGGGCGATGATACAGCGTATATAGGAATCTGAATGCAAGTTCCATCGGGAGCTGCCGCTATATTTGCCGCGTTTTACCGGAAAATCACAGAAACCAGCCGCCAATATCGGGCGTCCCACCCTGCAACTTCCCTGTTCATCAATGTAAAGGTAAATTACGACCTCCATTTTGAAGTCAGTATTGCCTGTAATCACGGAGGCCTGCGGCCGTGGACGCGAAATGTAACAGCCGGCTTCCAGACTTAATCTGCGGTTGTATGGCTGTTTACAACAAGCCCTCGATCACCTTTACCATCTCCTTAAACTCTGCCGGGTCATACAAGCGGGTAAGGAATGCAATATTCCCTTGCTTATCAATAACAACGTTGCGGGTAACGCCGGCCTTTTTATCGGCAAAGCGGCCAAAAATATCAGCTCCCGGGTCAAGGGCCAATGGGTATGTGATGGACATGTCCTGCTGGAATTGCTGTACCTTCTCCAGCGGTTCGTCGCGGTCTACGCCAATAAGTACCAGGTTTTTGTCTTTATAAGCCTGCCATACGTCTTTTTCCAGGTGGGGCATTTCTTCGCGGCATACTTTGCACCAGCTGGCGGTGAACTGTAACACCACTACTTTACCCTGTAATTCCCGGAGGGTTGTTTTGCGGCCGTCGGCATATACCAATTGAAAATCGGCAGGCGCTTTATCACCGGTTTTAACAATATAGCCACGGGTATCAATGGCGGCCTGATCGGCAGACTCCTGGGCAAACAATGCGCTGGCGCAGAGGGTAAGGGCCGCCGTGAATGCTGGTAATTTTTTCATGCTCAAAAGATTCAGATCGAATAAATATTGGTTGGTTATAGCTGACGGATTATCCGCCTGGTGGCACAGCGGACAATCCGTTGATGGTTATACTATCTGATCAGTGTGGTGATCTCGTCCAGCTTTGCGCTCAAACGGTTCACGGCTGCGGCAGCCACCTGGATCTGTTCCCGGGCTTCCTTCCAGTTACGTTGTTCAATCGCTTCGCGTACACCCGGTAACGTTTTTACGCCATAGCCGGTGTAAAAGCCGGGGGCATAGATGGTGTGTTTATACCAGGAACGGCGCGGCAGACCGCCATCTGTGAGCAGGCTTTGTTCTGCCTTATACAGCGCTTCGTTGAGGCTTTGCCGTGCGGCAGGACTGATAGTGCTTTTAGCCAGGGAATCGGCCAGTTTGGCGCTGGCTCTGTCCAGTGCCACCAGGGCGTTCTGCAGCGCAGAGAAATCAATGTAAGGCACTGCATCTTTTTCCGCCGGCACTGTAAAAGGTTTGGTAGGATCGGCAGCCAGCTGGTAGGTATGTTCTTTGATCAGGCGGTTTTCCAGCAGGGTGCTTTCGCGCAGCTGGTCGGTTTGATCCGTGATATCTTTTACATAGCTGTGGATCGTTTTATACAGATCACTGAAGTCGAAAGGCAGCACATCGGCATCTGCCAGGCGAAGGGCAGCGCGGCCGGCTACTTTAGATAAAGCTACGCCATAGTGAAAGCCGGGATCTTTAAAACGGGTGTAATCGTCGTAAGAATCGTATACAGAATGGTATTCGCCGCCGTCATCCTCTCCGCCAAAGCCCAGGTTAAGCGAAGGGATGCCAAGGTGCTGGAAGAACGGAGAATAGTCGGAGCCGGATCCGAGGGCGCCCAGGGTGAGCGACTTCTTCTCCAGCTGCTCCTTTCTTTTTGCCGGGACAGCTCTCAATACCTGCGCTGCTTTCAGTCTTTCGTATATGCTTACCTGCGTTTGCGGATCGGTCACATCTTTTGCAATTCCGTCCATCAGCTTTGTCAGCGCGTGGGAGCCGCCTGCGCCAAGGAAGCCGCGGCCGTTGCCGTCTGTATTGATATAGGCCACTGCTTTCTGCTGCAGTTCTGCAGCATGATCTTCTACCCATTCGGTAGAGCCTAAAAGGCCGGGCTCTTCGCCATCCCAGGCGCAGTATACCAGGGTACGTTTAGGTTTGTAACCGTTCTTTACCAGGGCGCCAATGGCTTTCGCTTCTTCGAGCATGGAGGCCAGTCCGCTGACAGGGTCTCCTGCCCCATTCACCCAGGCATCGTGGTGATTGCCCCGTACTACCCACTGATCAGGGTATTCAGCGCCTTTGATGGTAGCGATCACGTCATGGGCCGCTACGATGTTCCAGTTACTTTCCACCTGCAGATGCACGGTAGCTTTTCCGGGACCGGTATGATAGGTAACAGGCAGCGCCCCTCTCCAGTCTTCCGGCACTACCGGACCTTCCAGGGCGGCCAGTAAGGGTTGCGCATCGTGATAGCTGATGGGCAGCACCGGTATTTTCAGGATAGTGGGTGCGGCAGTACGTTCCAGCCTTTTGGCATTTGCCGTAGCGCCGATGCCGGGAGTAAGCGGGTCACCGGGATAGATCACCATGTCCATAACTGAACCGCGTTGCACCCCGTGCTCATTTTTGAAAGCGCCCCGGGGATATACATCCCCTTTATAATACCCATCTTCTTTGGGATCTGAATATATGATGCAGCCGATAGCGCCATGTTCAGCAGCCACTTTTGGTTTGATACCTCTCCAGGAGCGGCCGTAACGGGCGATAACGATCTTGCCTTTCACGTCTATCCCTAAACGCTCCAGCTGCTCGTAGTCGGCAGGGAGGCCATAGTTCACATACACCAGTTGCGCGGTCACGTTACCATCGCCGCTCCAGGCGTTATAGGTAGGCAGCTGGCCATCCTGTCCGGAGGTAGCGTCTTCTTTCAGCGCCGGCTCTTTCAGGAGGGCAGTATACTTTGTGGGGCCGGTCATCTCCAGCACCCTTGTTTTGGGGGTTGGGAACAGTACCTGGTAGGTTTCGATCCGGGCGTCCCATCCGTAGCTTTTAAACTGGTTGAGGATCTTTTCGGCTATTACCTTGCCTTCCGGGGCGCCCACGTTGTGCGGTTTTGCGGAGAATGCTTTGATATTTTCACCGATGTGTGTGCTGCTGAGCTGCTGATCAAAATCCGCTTCAAGCCGGGCATTGTTTCCTTTAGTACCGTTGGCCTTCTCCTGTGCAACTATGGATTGGTTCAGCCCCAGCGCAAGGGCAGCGGCCATGGCAAGCGTAATAGGTCTTCTCATGTTGTTGATTTAAAGGCAGATGTTATGCAGGTTATTGAATTTGGTTGATGCAGGCGGCTGTAGTCCACCGATCCTGTGGACAATTATACGGCGAATAGTTTTATTATGCAAGGGGAAAGTTGTGTTTGATAAGGGGGAGGTAACAGTGGTTTGTATGCTGGTGACCATCATAAGTCATTAAGGCCTGGTAGTGTCGGGGCGCTGGGGAGAAATACTATCAGCAGGAATGATATTGGCAGAGTCAACACGGGTAGAGTCCCTGGTTTTACCGGTGAGGATACTGTCTGCCTGCATGGGACTGATACGGGTATTGGGAGCGTTGCGTTCCTGGCGGGTCATGGTGCCCATTTTTTCCATGTCTTTCAATTCCTTTTTACTGAAGAGTTGCTGCGGATGTTTTTCCCGGCGAAGGCCCTCATCAAAGCGGGATTCCGCCCCAATACGGGGCGCCTGGTAAACACGTTCTTTACGTTCAAAGGTCTGGCGGACACGGGCGCAGCTGAATAACAGTAACGCAAACAGGAATATGGTCACTATCTGCCGGGGTAGACGCATACAGATTATGTTTAATTAGATATGGATATAGCAATGACTCTAAGGGGATAACGGGTATTTGCAGAAGTTTATTGCCTAGTAAACAATGGCATCTATCTTATACCGCTCTTTTTCTTTGATGACTATCAGCTTGACGGTTGTTTTGGTTTTGGTATCGCTATCCAATAAAGAAATAATATATCCATCCTTTTTCCGTTGTGGGTCTTTGCTGACAGAAAGCGTTTTCAACCAGTCTTCATCGGCATCGCGGGCATTTAGGAATGGATCATAATCCAGCTCCGCACTTTCTATCTTATTCAAAAGCCCGGTAGTACAATACTGCTTCCGGATGGAATGCAGTTTCTTTTCACTAGATGAAGATTTCAGCATCTCCCTGATGTACTCTTTATAGAACTGTTTTAGCATCTCCATGGAAGCATCACTGGGTGCTGCGGCATGCACGGGCATGTGAAAGTTCAACAACCCGAAAGCGGCAATAAGAAATGAGATCAGGAGTGTAGGTTTCATGTAATAAATTTAATAACAAAATGGATATTTTGTTATTGGAAGTTATTGGGATGGGTATACCTGAAAATATCTCTTAAATAACAAAGCCCCCGCACGATCGTTGCGGGCTTTGTCGACTGATTCAGCCCTCTTCTACATATTTATTTAATACTTTTATCAAAGCTTTTTCTAGCTGATCCTCATCTGCTCTAATCATTTCTCTTTTTCCATTTTCCTTTACACTTTCAAAACAATTAATCAGTTCCGTAAGAGAGGGAAACTCTTTTGCCAGTGTGTTCTTTATAAGCTTCATAATTTATTTAACTAATTTTTTAGCGATTTCCGAAACATCACTAATTTCTCCGGTTGCTACTTGGGTCGCAGTGTTCATCATTTACTCGCGGCCTGCTGTTTTTAAGCCGTTTTGTTCGGCAAATGACTGAAATGCAGCGACGGCTTCTTTTGTTCCATCAATAAACATATGCCCTGCGGAGATTGACCTAAATATTGAAGCCCCCTGATCAGCAGTGGCATCATAATACATCGTTGTATTGATTGCCGTAGATGGGTGTCCATTAAGTAAGACTCCGCCTCCATTAGTAGCTTTGTTAAGATTTATTATTTCGTCTGCAAAAGCCGACGGATCAAATGTCGCGGCTTTAGCAACAGTCTGCTCTGCTCCACGAGTTAGCATGCCTTCTGCCATGCCAGCCAGCTCCCCCAATATTTGGAACGCTTTACCCATAGGTATAGCGGATAAAACACCTACCGCAGCTTCTCCACTATTCACTGGCTTACCTGTTTGAATATCCTTTCCTGTTACAATAGCCTGGCCACCATTAACTGTAGCATAAACAGGATTTAGATTTTGATTTACTCCTGCGACAAATTCATTTAACGTATTTACAGCATATTGCCCGGCAAACTTAAGAGAAGACTTAACATCTGTAGGCTTAGTTAATTTGTAGTTCTACCGCTTACCATTCCGAACCTTAACAATTGGATCGTTTGGACTCCGGGGTACATCCCCTAAAAAGTCATTATCCCGGTAAGCTAACGACGAAGTACATCTTTTAGCGGTACAGTGGTTCTTCTAACTTTGCTGCGGTACCCAGAGATGTGGAAGTAGCTGATTAATTTTGGAGATGGGGTGTGTCGCGATCTTTGACAGCACA